>OQWI01000536.1_pt1 | contig 17348 bp, 28 predicted proteins | sample 1691551 | NCBI WGS metagenome assembly OQWI01 (sample SAMN03418259, study PRJEB22391) | human gut metagenome | biome: human-gut; feature: organic feature; material: feces | host: Homo sapiens | place: Tanzania | collected 2013-01
CCCCGCTTTATTTACAGTACGGTCGCTATCTTTTGATTTCCTGCTCGCGTCCTGGAACCCAGCCGGCAAATCTTCAGGGTATATGGAATCAGGACATAAGACCTGCCTGGAACTGCAATTATACAACAAACATAAATGTAGAAATGAATTACTGGGGTGCCGAAACACTCAATCTTTCTGAATGCCATGAACCTCTTTTTGACATGCTGCAGGAACTTGCCGTAACAGGTGCAGACACTGCAAAAAAAAGATACGGCTGCAGAGGATGGTGCGCCTGCCACAACAGCGATATCTGGAGAAAAACAACACCCGCCGGAGGAAGCAGCGAATGGGCTCTCTGGCCGATCGGCGGTGCCTGGATGTGTACACATATCTGGGAACATTATACGTTTACCGGCGACAAAAATTTTCTTAAAAAAATGTTCCCCGTGTTAAAAGGCTGCGTTGAATTTATTCTGGACTATCTTGTAACAGAACCCGATGGAACTTTAACAACCAGCCCTTCAATTTCGCCCGAGAACAATTTTATTGATCCTTCCACAAACAAAAAGTGCTGTCTTTCACGCGGTTCCGCAATGGACATTTCTATCTTCAGAGAAGTTTTGGAACAATTTGCAAAATCAGCAGAAATACTTGGCTGCAAACAGGAACTTTCCCTTGAAGCGCTTGCTACTGCTGCAAAACTTCCAAAACTTAAAACCGGTAGTGACGGCCGGCTTTTGGAATGGGAAGAAGAATTCGAAGAAGCAGAACCGGGGCACAGACACGTTTCGCATCTCTGGTCGCTTTACCCCGGCCACAACATTGCGCGCGACTCATCTCTTGCACACTCATGCGAAAAGTCACTGGACTACAGGCTTTCACACGGCGGCGGTCACACTGGCTGGAGCTGTTCATGGACAACTGCCCTTTACGCAAGACTGGGGCAGGCACAAAAAGCTCACCGGTATCTGACTGTACTGTTCCAGAAGTTAACGTACAAAAATCTCTTTAACGTGTGCCCTCCGTTCCAGATAGACGGGAACTTTGGCGCAAGTGCAGCCATTGCAGAAATGCTTTTCTACACTCAGTGCAAAGCGGCCGTCATCTGTTTTTTTGGACTCAAGCTCTTTTCCTGCCAGATCACAGACGAGGATACCGGGTGAAATTACCGTAAATGTATTTGCTTCAAAAGCAGATTTTATTTTTGCATTTTCTAGCTTTTCACCGAGTTGTATATGCTCATCTGCTGACTGCTTAACGGCATCCTGATACAGCTTGTACTGGTCAGACACTAACTTCAGCTTTGATTTCTGTTCTTCAAGGCGTTTGTTCAGCACGTCACTCTTTGCAGATAACGCTTCAGTGCTTGTGTCATTCTTATCGTATGTACTCGTGACAATCTTCATTTCGGAAGATACTTCACGTAAGTTCTGCTTGATCAGGTCTAATGCTCGCCTATATTCACTCTCACCTTTAAGTTTTATCGCTCCACCTAATGCCATATGCAACCCCCTTCCTAGAACCAATCATCTTCATGTTGTGATTTTTCGTATGCTTTTGCGTATGTTGTTCCTGTCTTTTCAAGCATCAGTTCAAAATCAAAATCGTCTTTGTAATGCTTGTAAAACAGGTTAAATGTTGTCAGTGTCATTCTTCCAACCTCATGGAATGTAAAACCGAGCTTGTTACGCCCGATAAAGTAGAACCATGTAAAGTCTATCGGCTCTGGTTCATCCACTTCATCGGGGATTATGCGTTTTTTTCGCCACTCTTAGTGCTGTCAATGACAACACCATTCATCAGCTGTGCGGATGATTGCAAGCCAATATCTGTGATCATTCTTCCGACCTGCTTGTTAGTAAGCATCTTTTCTTTTGTGCCATTTTCCTCGTTCTCGATGTCAATTCCTTCGTTCAGCATTGCCGTGATTCCAAAGATAACAGCCTTTGCGTTTGGCTCACCATCGTTTTCTGCACCATCTGTGAGTTTGCCCCAGTTTTCAAGTGTTCCGTACTTGTCCTGAATAACTTCCATAACGTTTAAATTGAAAACTAGCTTGTATGTCTTGCCTTTGTATTCAAGTGTTTTTGAGATTTCCTTCATGTTTATTCTCCTTCAAAAAATAAGACAGGGACGAACCCTGCCTTTAATATGCTTTTAGACTGAACTCTTTGCCATCAGTCCTTCAAGATATGTGACAGCTTCAGTCTTTGTATCAAACGTCTTGGATTTTGACCATGTGCCATCAGCCAATGTTGCAACCACTCCATTAAGTTCAGTTGTGCTGAATGATACGCTTTCGCCTTTTGTAGAATCATCCTGTGACGGTTCTGAGAATTTAACTTTGCACAAAAATTCTACCGTGTACTTGTAAGCCCCGTTCACCATCTTTGTAACGATTCTTCCGAAACCAACATACGGTGCAATATCATCTGCTTTTCTGACAAGCTCTGAACCTTCTTCTGAAACCGTATGCCCCAGAAGGTCTGCCATTGTCTGCACATCCTCATTGTCGATTCCTGCTGTAACAGAGCCCTTCTGAAATGAAGTGTCGCTCTCAGCCAATACGTCATCTGCATACAAAGACGCATCGTTGTTGCTGATATCCACCTTACAGGAAATAGCCTTAGCTGGCTTTTTCGCACCGTCATAAGTTGCTTTACCATCTAGCGCTTCTGTAAGTTTTGAATATCGGAAGTTATTTAACCCGATCTTAGCCATTTTCGCTCCTTTCGATTGAGAAACATAATGTTTTGTGGTAGTACTTCGTATCATCTTCGTACATATCTTCGGATGATCTGTCGGGTTCCCACATAAACCCAACACTCGCAAGCAATCCCTTTAATGCCTTGATAATCGGCCTGTAATTGCCTTTTGAGTAAATATCAAAGTCATAATATTCAACATAATTAAGCAACTCATCATCACCATGTAACACGCTGTCCGCATCTGTCATCATGTAAGTGATGTACGTTTCTTCGTTGCCATTATACCGCAAAAATTTTACTGGAATTTCTTTGTCATTGACCGTGAAGTCACTCAATGTTTTTTCAATGAGGTTATTCATCCAACAGTCCCCCGCTTAAATTCTTTTGTGCTTCTTCCATTGCTTTCATGATCTGTGACTTTTTGAACGACTTTCGGAAAAAAGGATGCTTTGGATATTTCCTTTTGTCACTGCCATACTCAAACATGTTAGCAACAAGTGGTGCAGGAGTCTTCTTGCCTTCCTTGTTTTTGAAATATCCTGTGATCATGACTTTCGTGTTGATGCCATCATCTGATGGAGTTCTGTATACTTTCGACAGTTTTACATGACTGCTGAATCCTGAACTTTTCAGCGCTTCTGGAAGTGCAGAAATAACGTTCTTGTAGACAACATCTGCACCTGCTTGTGTCATGCCACCAAAGATGTGATCAAACTGCTTGTCGATGTAAGATATATCCTTCAGCACGCTTTCATCAATATCTGCAACAAATTTAGCCATCAGTGCGTTACTTCCTTTCCCTGAATCTCCAACTCTACGCTGTTTTCATCCACGTTGTTCAGATATTCAATGGAATAAGTTTTGCCGTGGAACTCAATCAGCATGTCTCTTGTGATCTCTGTTTTCGGATACCGAATCGTGAAGTTGGTGTATGCTTTTTCAAAATCAGAATTGTTCGCAATCAGAGTAAATCCTTTTGTTGTCCGAACATACGCATATGGTGTAAGAATCACCTGCTTCTGTTCTGTCTGAAAGCCATCCTCATCTGTCACAATGACGGTTTTATAAATTGTGATACGCTTTGAATACTTCCCTGCGTTTAACATTTAATCACCTCACAACAGATTAACACTGTGCATCGCAAGAATACTCTGAACAGTGTTGTTCAAGTCCTTGCTGTCAACATACATCGTGCGGTTGTCCCACATGTCTTGACACAAAATCAACACAACGATAACGAACTCAGGATATTTGTCCAGATCATCAATCCCAGTATAGTTTTCGATGAAAGAAGTAGCGATGGAAATAAGCATGTTCAATGTATCCTTTTCGCTTTCTGTTACTTCGTCCAGTCTCAAATACTCTGCGACGCTTTCCGGTTCAATATCACTGACTTTGCTTACTTCCATATTGCTCGCCCCTTTCTAGATTATTCGCCCTTCATGACAAGTTTTGCAAGCTTCTGAGTGTCTGCGACCTTTGCATCCCACTCAACGAAAGCAAGAATACCGAGCAGATGTTCTTCTGCATATCTTTCTTGTAATACTTGCATATTGGCATCTTCAGACACCTTCACTGCAAGACCAGAGAAGTCACCGTAATAAATGGCTGTCTTTCCTGCAAGCATCTTGTCCATAGCATCAGAGCAATAAACATCCTTGCCTAGAAGTGTATAGCCCCACTTTGCTGTGAAGTCACGGTTTAATAGATAATCGCCTTCATTATCCTTCAACTTTCTGATTGCGTTTCGTGTCTCACGGTTCATGATCCAAACAGAATTGCCCTGATAGTTGTCGATTACCTTGTCCTGTACATCCATCAACTCGTCAGATGTAATCTTTGTTGCTGTGGCAGTTGTAACAGTCATTTCTGATGCAATGCCCTTCAGACCTTCAACCTTGCCATCTGTGCCGATCAAAAGCTCATGTTCGAAATACAGTGCGATTGCCTGTGCCATCTTTGCTTCGACAAAGCCAACGATGTCAAAGTTGGAATTGTTAATCAAGCTCTTTGAGATTTTTGCAAGGCAACGTGCAAGGAATCCGCCGAGTGTGATCTGGCTGATAACAACCTTTCCAGATTCTGCTGTTGTTCCTTCATCTGCATACTGCATAACGATGGAACTGTTCTGTGCATCATACTTTGGCAGTACAAGATTTCCAGTAATGTTGTATCGGTCTGCCATTGAGAATACAGGTGAGATTTCAATTACCTGAGAAATGATTTCATTCCATACTGTTGTTGGAATAAGTGTCTTTGCATCGGCAGGCATTGTAGGTGTGTCCGTATTCACAATGCCACGAATTGCATTCTCGAATGTTTTGTGATCTCTTTCTGCATTTGTCATTTCGACAGGTTCAGCAGGAACTTTCTTCATACTCATTCCTGCCATTTGGTCATACATTGCAATAGTTGCATCAATGTCCTTGACTTCCTTTTCAAGGTCTGCAAACTGCTTCTTTTCGTCTTCAGATGGTAATCTGTTTTCTGCCTTTGCAGTTGTAAGCAATCCTTCCATCTGAGTGACTTTTGCGTTTCGATTTTCGATGAGTTCTTTTACGTTCATTTTTTCGCCCCTCCGTCATTTTTTCAATGAACTAATAATATTCTCGTATGCTGAATAATCAAGCACACGATCCTCGACAGGCTTTTTAGTCTGTTTTGGCTTTCTTAATGCATCCGGAACATGCTTATAGTTTTTAAACAAGTCCGTTGCACATGCCTGTACATCCTTCACACCGTCCAATGCATTCACGTTGAAATAGTTTCCGATGTACATATCATCATCTGCATTGCCACTGAACCACGTTTCGTTGTCCACCAGCTCTGCAATCTTTTCTGCTGTGATTCCTTCTTTTGCTTTGCTTTCGTACATTGGCAACATCGTTCCGCTTTCAATCAGATTCAATGTGTCAATGTCGTGCTGTAGTTCGTTAGCATTTCCATATGCATACGTAATTGGCTTGTGAATCATCAGCACAGAATTTTTGTAAATGTTGATATCGTCTGCAACCATGGCAAGATACGTCGCGGCACTTGCACACAATCCATCAATATACGCATGTATCTTTGCTCCGCTGTTCTGTCTGAATCTCTTCAACATGCTGACCATTGCAGAACTTGCAAACACTGAGCCACCGCCTGAGTTGATGTAGATATTAAAATCTGTCACACCGTTCAAACTGTCAAGCTCTGCCTTGAATGTGTGTGTGTCAATTGCTGTTTCTGATTTCTCACCAGTCAACCAGTCAGGCACGTTTTCATCGACAATATCGCCATATACGTAATAATCAGCGCTTGTTTTCGTCAGATTCTTCAAGTACTTGTAATTCATCATCTGCCCCCTGTTCAGTTTCTTCAGTTTCTTCAACTTTCTCAGCCGTTTCTTCTTCTTCATTTCCACCTGTAACTTGTCCTGTGTTTGGCGTGTAATATGTACCAGAATTGATGTCGTACAATACAGCACCTAGTCCAACATTGATTACGTCCATTCCTTCAACGTAGTTCAAATTCTCCATACGGCGCAGTTCATTGATCGTCATAAGTCCTGTATCTTTTGCAACTTTGTAAGCATCGAATCTCTCTTTGATGCTTGCTTTCACAATTTCTTTCGTATCAAACTCAAAGAAGAAGTTTTTCTTTTCTTTTTCCAACAGCAGTGTACTGTTGATTGCTGTCTCAAATGCTTTAACAATCGGATAGATCGCTTCTTTGAATGTCAGATTGAAGTCACTGTGAATATGGAACACTCCATTGATTTCATCCCGTAAAGTCTTCTTGCTTTCATTCAACTGCATTTCAACCGAACTGTTTGACGATTCCTGAAACTTGATGCCATTATTCAGAACCATGACGTTATCGGTATTGTTGGTATATAACCGTTTCCACGCATCCTTCAGCTTGTCGATTTCTTCCTGCCCAAGTCTGTGCTCTGCCTGTAAGAAACCTTTTTTGTTGCCACCTGTTTTGACTAAACCAAGCTGATAAACCAATGTGCTGTATGCCGTTTCAAGTGCTTTTGAAATTTCTTCAGTCAATCCCTTTCCGCTTGCCCCGTCTTTGGTGTTTCTCAACAGTTTGATCATGTTCCATGGATATATTTTATTTGTACCAACATAGAACTGTATAAAACGGTTCATCGGGTCGGAATTTGACCACACGGTAACATCCATATCAGGAATATATTTCAATGCCGTAACGTTGTTCTGTCTGTCTCTCTGGATATAACAATATCCACCCTTGCCGAGTAGATAATCCTCGACCATGGCTTTTTTTGTCTGGAATCCGTCAAGCGTGTTTCCAGTGTCACCGTTCAGCATTCGCACACGGATGTCTCTCTGCACTTCCTCAACCTTGCCGTTCTTGTACTTGTAGAGCTTCACAGGCATGGACGCAATCGAACCACTTATAAAGTCAACAGCCCCCGATACAGCAGGAAGAGTCAATGCTTTTTCTCTCGTGATCTTTTCGTTATTGAGCAATGCCGAAAGCAACACATCGTCAAGCTGAACACTTTGATCGTTAAGATTTATTTCATTTTTGATTCTTTTCTTAAATAGTGCCACTCTCGTTACCACCCCTCGTTAGTATTTTCTATTTGAAACATTTTTACGCAGATATATTAGCATAAATACACGTTTTTATCAATTAAATCATCTGGAATGTGAAGTCACCTTCATTCAAGAAATAATCTTGTTCCAGAAGGTAAATTGCATTGATAAGTGATACCACCATATCGACCTTGCCATTACTCTTTTTCTTGCTCACGTACATGTTCTTGTTTGTGTCATATGCACATTTCGCATTCTGAAAGTTTATCTCTAGCAATTTATTTTCTGTATACTTGAATTTCTGCGTAAGGATTGCCTCTTTCATCCTCTTTGTAGGAGAATGCAAGACGCTTGAATACTGCTTGATTTGAACCGTGTTATAGCCCTCATTAGCCAACTTCTGCGCTGTGCTTAATGCGTTCCATCTATCATAGCCAATCGCCTGAATTTGCACATTGTAACGGTTCTCAATGCTCAATATGAACTGTTCAACAAACGCATATGATATAACTCTGTCACCACACGCAAACACCTTCCCGCTCTTCAGCAATTCCTGATAGTTCACACGCTCTGAGATTGTTTTCTCTGTGATCCTGTCTGATGGAATGAATGCAAAACTTTCAGCAAGAATGTTATCGTCATCGTCAACGGAAACCATGGCAACAGATGTATTATCGTTCGATTCTGAAAGGTCAACGCCTAAATATACAACCCTTCCAGTCCAATCAATATCCGCAACCTTGCATGCTTGAACATCTTTAACATCAATAAATGTTTCTGTTCCCTGACCTTGATAGATAATATTGCAGTGCTTTGTAACAAAATTTTCTCGTTCTTTCTCAATGGCAATGGCTCTCGCACGTTTCTTGATGAGGTCACCCCATATTTCGGGGATTTCCAATGACGCAGGATTCGCCTGTTTCAAAATGAGATCATCTGTTTCCCAATCAGACGTTTTGTCCGGTTCATACAACAGTGCAAATATTGTTTCGTCTTTCTCGATGCCATCAAGAACCTTTTTGGCATATGCGACCTCATCCTCGAACGGATTGTCGATTGTCGGATATTTTGTGCTGATTACGAAACCTAATTTGTTTACAACGTTCAACTGTCCTGACCTCATTGCATCGACAGGATAACCGTTTGGCAATGCTCCAACTTCATCTGCAATGAACGCATTCGGCATACGTCCGTCCATACGGTTGTTACTGTACGCAAGCGGTATAAGCGTGTTTTCATTTGGCTTGAATTTGATGTAGTCCCTTAACAGCTTGAAACGCTTCGTTCCTTTATAATCGTAAATAAGTGGACTGCTTTTAATTGTATCTGAGATAGCTTCTTTGATTTCTTTCGACAAAGCACCATCTGGCGCAACTGAAAAGAATTTTGAGAATTTTGGCTCTGTCAAAAACAAAATAATAAAAATCGTCCCGACCGTGTACGTCTTAAAATTCTTTCTGCAAATCTCCAACAACCCTGTTTCGTATCTGCGCTTTTTCGGATTTTCCCGATACACTGTACACAGCATTGCGATATAAATGAGCCACTGATAACCAGTGGCACACTTATACATAGACTGTCCTGCTTTCAATCCTTTTGGCATTATCAGCAGTTTCAGAATGTTTTCAATCTGCTTAACCTTTTTTTCAGATACAAAGTACTTTGCGTCTTTTCCTTCAGCAATCCGCATCCATGCTTTCATTTGCGATTTAACGTACTTCGGAGTGGTTTTCTTTTTAACAGAACTTTTGCAGTATTCATACGCTTTGCTGTTCGTCACTGCCATCATCATCACCACCGTTGATTAGCTGAAGTAACGGATCTTCATCTGCCCCTGAATCATCATCGCCACCGAATCTTGAAATGATCTTCATCAGCGTGCTTACTGTCTTGTTTGCACTGTCAGTGGTACGGTTGAAATCTTGAATCGCAGGATGTGAATACACATTCTTTCTACCCTTGACATATTCTTTCGTTACCAGTACGCCGTCATTTTTGATTGACGATTCAAGTTCATTAAGAATCTTTAGCTGTACCATGTATCGCCTGAATGTTGTGATAAAAAAGAAATTCTTATCAACTCCGAATGCTTCTGCTTTCTGTAATATTTCTTCTGCCTGTTCATTTACTGTTTTTCGCATAATCTCTCACCGCCTTTAATGCACTTTTTATTGCATTTTCCATATCGTAGTATTTGTACTCTGCAAGCCTTCCGACTGTGATCAATCCATCACGGTCTGCAAGCTCTTTGTATTTCTTATACAGCGCTTTGTTCTTTTCATTCTCAATCGGATAGTACCGTTCTTTTCCGATATCCCATTTCTGCGGATATTCCTTCGTGATAATAGTTGTCGGTGTCTTCACTCCTGTGAAATGCTTGTGTTCAATGACTCTAGTAAACGGCACTCTAGCATCGGTGTAATTCACGACAGCATTTCCTTGATGATTTTCTTCTTTTAATTCCTCAGTTTCAAATTTCAGACTCCGATATTCCAACGCTCCGAAACAATAACCGTACCACTCATCAATGGCACCAGTCAGAACCACATTTCTAGCCCTTTCTAGCCACTCTTTGCTCGAACATGAACATTTATACCCTGTCACCACTTCAACGCCTTCTAGGAGCCTTTCTACGGCCTTAGAATAACCATCAACGGGAATGCCTTGATGCTTTGAACAGAAATAATTGTTATTGTATGTGAACCGCAATGGCAGACGCTTGATAATATCTCTGCTCAATTCCTTACAGCTTCTGCCCCACTGTTTTTCGGTATATCCTTTGATCAGACGCTCGTATATTTTGATTCCAACTGTACTGAGCGCATATTCTTCAACTGTCTGAGGATTCTCACACGGTACAATATCAAGCTCAATAAATTTTTTCGCATCTTCTGGAAACACACAGCAATATCCGTACATCTGATGGAACGTATTCATGTTGAACGGAAGGTTGTATATCTCGCCTTTATAATTTGCAATCGGTGCATTTATGAAGTTGTTGAACTCGCAAAACCTGTTCATGTAGTCCCACACTTCATCACTGTTCGTATGGAATATATGAGGACCATACAGATGGACGTTTATTCCGCTGATTTTTCTGTCCCTTATATTTCCACCAACACTGTCACGTTCTTCCAGAATAACGCATTTATAGCCCTTGTCCGTCAATTCTCTTGCAATTACTGAACCACTCAGCCCTGCACCTATAATTAGATAGTCAATGTCTTTCATGCTTGCACCATCTTTCGGAAAGAAGTTTCGGTACTGCATTATTCCAACTGATTTCGTGATGAATCCGATATTCCGTGATCCCCATTGCGGAAACCTTCACACACGAAGGACAACACATGACACTGTAAAACGATTTTCGATACGTTCCGTTCTTCTTGTAAATATCAGTCATTCCACCATGCTGAACCTGTGTAGGGTCTACATACACCATGACTGGCATATATGTATAGTACAGCTTTCCACGCATTCCATTTATCAACGATGTTGTAATATCATCATTCATACGCATATGGAAGTATTGAAGATCGTCAGCTCTCATAAGGAATGTTGTCATTGTTTTTCTGATCATTCCTTCCTGCACGTTGTTGTTTTCAGCACCGCCTAGATAATATGACGATAGCCCGAACGACAGCGATGTGATTGGAGATTCTTTCATCATCTGAACCATGCCATCGAGCACTTCATCAAGGTGGTTGCACTTTACGCACCGCAGTCTTCCATCCTGTACGAACCTATATCCGAAGCCATGCACATCATCGTCAAGCTGTAAATGAAACTTGTAGCCTAGTCGCTTTGCTTCATCCTGTATAAAGTTTCTTGCGAAAACTCCGATACGCCTGTCAGTGTCTAAGTCTCCAAGGTCTGTCTTTTCAAGATAGTCCCTCTTATCGAACTGAATAATATCGTCACCGAATTTCTGTCTGTACAGTTCTTCTTGATCATCCTCATTGTCAATTACGACATACGTTCTGCCTGTATACCCGCCATCACGCAATGCACGATACGTTGATATTGTGTCTGCTCTGCCGTGTGAAAGAATGAATACAGCAAAGTCCTTACTCTTCATCGTCCTCACCGCCATCATCTTCAGCAATCAAGTCCTCGACAACCTTTGTCAGCTTCACATAGCCGTTTGCAATTGCATCATCAATGTCAATAATGACAAGTGCTGATTTTTCCATAAGAATCTGCATTTCTTCAGATGCATTAGAATAATAGTCAGCGATCTTTGAATAGTTGAACTTCAAATGCCTGTATGTTGCCTTGATAAGAAAATTCTTCTCGTCTTCAGAAACATTTGAATTTTTAATTTCTTTAATAAGCTCGTTTGTTTTCTCATCGTCAATCAAGTCCATAATATCGACAAAATCGCCTGTCGGTTCATACTGTGGGACGTGCTTCTTTTGGCTGTATGGGTTGTTTTCTTCTCCTAGGTCAACGTCCATAGTGTCATCGTCTTTGAAAAGATCATCTCCAAACTGCCCCATATCCATCATGATGTCGCTCAGTTCTTCCGCAAGTTTTTCATTGTCCCATGTACTATACTCAGACACCTTGTTATCTGCGATTCTGAATGCCTTGATCTGATCTTCCGTAAGATCATCAGCCACAATGCACGGAACCTCATCAATGCCTAGTTTCTTACATGCTTTAAGTCTTGTATGACCTGTGATCAATACACCGTCACCGCTCACAACACATGGAACTTTGAAGCCGAACTCCTCAATGCTCTTTGCTACATAGTCAACAGCTTCGTCGTTGTTTCTTGGATTGTTCTCATACGGAATCAAGTCCTTTACATTCTTGTAAACGATGTTCATTTTTTTGCTTTCCATTTTCATTTTCTGCCTTTCTTATATCTTCCACTCATTATTTTAGGATATGCATTCCCAGTCATTAAAGTCCAGTCGTACCCGTCTCCCGACTCTCTCAATTTTACGCAATCAGGATGAAACATTACAGCATAATATCTCAGCTTGTATGAGCCTGTTTTTTCATACTCGGCAATGCTCCCACCGCTTGCACTTGATTTTTTCTTAGGTATCCATACGTCAAATTTGTTCATTACAGGTGTAAATCTGAATCCGGCGTACCCTTTTTGCGCTTGGTCTATCACCGTAATAATATCGTCTGAGTTTCTGCTTCGCCATTGAATCTTGTTTGATGTTCTGAGAAAAAAGCTGTTCATTACAGTCCTGTTTGCTTTTCCACTTTCATACGTTGGCACACCGCCGATATAATCAACGGCATTTCCGAAACTTATGCACTGTACAGAAGCTTCATCGAAATAAGTACACATTCCATCAAACAGTCTGTCTAGTTCTCTCGCTTTAATTCCTCTCAAATGCCCACCATCGTTGTATCTGTATGATAGACTTTCTAGGTCATCGTCAAGTTCTAGGTAGTAAGTCAGCCTGTTTTTCTCTGCAACCTTCAAACATTGGTTGCGTGCAAACACTCCACATGCCTTACTGCCACCCAAGTCACCAGTGTCGAAGTCTTCTTCTTTGTGAAATACATGAACATCAGCCCCGTACCGTTCAATATAATCTGGTAGCGTTTTGTCCTCATCATCAACAACGATATAGATTTTTCCTGTGTATCCACACTCACGAAGCACCTTTACCGTACTGCACTCAGGTCTGCCATGTGAGATTACGATACACGCAAAATCGTTTCGCATTCATCCACCCCTTTCTGTTTTGCATCATTTTCCTGCTTTTTGTTTCTTTTTGAAACAGAAAAACGGCTTATACTCACATTATAGCGTGATTTTAGCCGTTTATCCAAAAAACCATATACTTTTATTATTTTTGTGTTCTTACCTGTGGGCGTTACATCTCCGTTCCGTGCCAGACCATGCCCGTTACCTAGGGCGGGTTATTTCAGCCTGTCTATTCTCTGCCTAGCTAACTTCTTCAAATACTCTTTGTCAATCATACCTGCATCAGCTAACCTGTGACAGTCTTTGCATAAGCATATAAGGTTGTCATCTTCCAACCATAGCTCTGGCTTGTCTTTCAGCTTCTCTGTGTGATGCACCTCAACATTTCGGTAGTTGTATATGCCTTTGTCCTTGCATACTTCACATAGATAGTTTGCATCCTCTCTGATCTGTATGCTTTTCTCTGTCCACGCGCTCTTGCTTCTCATCCTTGATTCTTTGTAGCTGTACTTGTAGTGCTTCTTTTCTACCTTGCACACATACCCTTTCGGATGTATCTTCCCACATCTACTACATGAATAATAGCCTTGTACCATTACTTCACTCTGATACGCTGTCCTGCATAAATCTTATTCGGATTAGCAATGCCGTTCATTTGAGCTAGCTTTTGATATGTTGTTCCATACTTGGATGCAATACCGCTTAATGTATCACCGCTTCTAACAGTGTAATATACTGCTTTATTAGCACCCATCAATTTATTAACAATTGCTTGGATTACAGTGTAGTTATATCCTGCACTTGTTAAACGCTGTTTACGATCATCCCCATTGCCCCACTTTCCGGCAATGACTTCCTGTGCAATCTCGTCATTAGATTTCTTTGCCAGCTTTGCGTTCACTGCGTTCTGAACAGCATTGTAGTCATATCCTGCTTGTGTGAGTCTGTTCTTGCGATCTTCACCATTGCCCCAAGCTCCCGCAATAACCTCGTCTGCAATCTGATCGTTTGTTTTTGATGCAGGCTTTGGCTGAGGCTTTACTGTGCTTGTTGACTTGCCGACATAGGCATCCCATGTAGATTTATCTCCATAGAATACATTGCAATCAAGATTACCGTTATAGCCGTTCAATCTTCCTGAGCTAGTCCACTGCCACATGCAGTAGAAAGGCCACCACTTCACACGTGGTCTGCTTCCTGCATTAGCCATGTTGTAGTTATAGTCAGGATTGTTATCTCTGTATTTTGCTACCCATAAACCATAATCAGCATTTGCAACGCTTGACCAATCATATGCATTGACTACAGATTCAGACATATAGATTACAGGCTTAACTCCTGAAAGCTGATATACTCTGTCGAGCCATTTCTTTGCATATGCTACGTTATGTTTGTTTTCTGCTTCCCAGTCAAGAATAGGAATACCTTTGCCGAAATATCCTTTACAGTTGTTGTAGAAATAATCAGCTTCACGGATAGCGTCGTTATTTGCTGTTGGTCTAGCAAAATGATAGAATCCAATCTTTTTTCCTAGCTTCAATGCTTGCTGAATAAATCCATCACAGCTTTTATCGACATATCCAATGCCCTCTGTTGCTTTTGCAATTACAAAGTCGCATGGTACTTTTGATAGGTCAATTCCTCTTTGCCAATTTGAAATGTCAATACCGTTTAATGTCATTTTTCTCCTCCCGTATGTTTTTCCAGTTCCTTGATTCTCATCTCGTGATCATCCTTGTATTTGAACAGCGTATTTACACGCTCTGTCACAAGAATGAGTTGTTCTGATACCTTTTTCAACTGCTCTGTTTTCTCACCATTTTCCGTCATCATCTTTTTTGTGGTGTCACAGAAATCATCCAATTTCACGTTGATCTTTACGAAATTTTTTTCAATATCCATCTGTCGATTCTTTTCTCGCTCTGCCTGTTCTTCCTGACGCTTTTTGCCACCTGCAAATGTATTAATCAGCGTACATGCAAGCGATGTCAAAGAAATGAGTAATGCGATGCTTACACTTGCTTCAGGAGTCATTTATTCACCCTTGTTATAGTTCGCTGAACTGATCTGTAAGCACGCTCCAATGCATGTGCCGACTGCAGAAATTGTACCTGCAATAGCTTCTGCATAATCCCAACCCCAGATTTTTCCGAGTGTGATCACCAATGCTGAAAATGCGTTTGTTCCAACGAGTGCCACCCACTTCAGAATATCATATGTTTTATTTGAAAACTTCATGGTCTGTACCTCTTTTCTACCCCGAAATTATAGCAGTTTTTAAATATTAAAAAAAGGGCTTTTCAGCCCTTAGTATCTGCAATTTCTCGATGCTCAATGCACAATTTGAGAATTATTTTGCTCTAGAAAATCATCTAACAGCATAAACTGCTTTTCCCAATAGCTGATTAAATTCTTTTCCCCACAGCCGTTGATGTGATAACCTGATTTCAAATCTTCGATTGCTTCTCTATACATCTGTCTAAAATCATTTGCTGTCTTTCTAGTCGTGAATCCTACGCACAGCTTCTTGCCCAACAGAATGCATCTCATTGTGCATGGACTATAATTCTGAAGTTCCTGCACATTTCTCATTAAATTTTTCTTTGCCATTTTTTTATTCTCCTTTTGCAAGTTCTTCAAATACGTATTCATCATCGACTGGTTGATCATACTCATCAAGATATATCACTCCATAATTTGCTAACTGGCTTAAAGCCACAATTCTGTCGTACTCCGACCATTCGCTATTTATCTTCTTTGTTGTGTTCATGTTCTTTGTTCCTCTCTTTTTACATTATTATTATAATACTATTATATAGAAAGTCAAACGCTTTCATGACATTTGTTAGCAAATTAAAAAAGGGTTTTTATGCCCTTTTATTTCTGTTCGATAATAATTTTTCCGTTTTCTGCCTTCACTGTGATTTCTTTTTCAGGATCAATCCCAGATGCAACCACAATCTTTTTTGAGATTGAAGCATTGTACGAATTGATCTTGATATCACCGCCAAGTGTTCTATACTTCATTTTTATAAATTTCGCCATTTCTTTACCTCTCATTTATCTTTTCAAAGATATAATCGACCGAGTCCTTAATCACATCTTCTGCTTTCTGAATGTTAGTGTCTGTAATCTGTGAAGCAACCATCATTTTGTAACATGTTTCTTTGGAAGGAAGAAGAATGCTGAAAGTCATCAGTAATACTCCAACAACAGCCATTCTCTTGATGGTTTTAATTACTTTCACTTCGTCTAATTCTACTCCTTCCACATCTTCGCCTATTACTATAATTACTGTAGCTCCAAAGCCTATTACAATAATCAGAAGAAGGACAAAACATGCTATTTTAAAGTTGCTGATTAAGTCTACAAGATAGAACAGCCACGGATTGATTATTGGTTTCATAGACATAACTCCTGTAATGTGTAAAACTTGTCAACTTCCATACCTCTATACATTGTGTCAGCTTTAAAGTTTGGAAAAGTCAAACAATCCCCATTAGAAAGTTCAATATGTATAAACTGTTTAAAGTCATTATAAATTTTCCATTTCACAATGTACTGTACTCTACTTCTAAAAGGTTTAATCACTGCTGATAAGTATTTCTTTTCTGAATCGTCCAAGATAGGCTCTTTATATGGCTGAGACATCCAATTTAAGATGTCATCTGCGTAAGTGTGCCCATATTGTGAACGAATATTTGAATCATAATTAGTTTTGATTTTAGCGAACATTGCAGCTGGGTTGAAACATCCTTCATAGAATATTTTTCCCAATTCCTTTTTATAATGTTCTAAATTTGTTTCAGTCATCTTGTTCTCCTTCTTTTTGATACTCTTCATATGCAGTAAACTCATTTCCGTGTCTCCAAAATGATTTTCCCCAGTCGATGCTCTGCATACAGTTTTGGCAGAATTTTTGGTTCTTGCTTACATGTGCCCCACAACTTGGGCAAAGATACGCTTCTATCTGTGGTGCGTTCTTTCTAAACCTAATCTTTGCAACTACATATTTCGGTTTTGCCTTTTCAATCAGCTTTCTTAAAGGCTCAATATTAGCTTCTATTACGAAATCTGGAACTTGATCATAAAAAAGTCCGTCGTGATCATCGTTTGGTTCCATGCATCGCCATGTTAGCCAGTCCAACGCTTCTTCATACTTATTCATGCGTCTTTACTCCATCTTTATAGATATTATCTAACCATCCATTCTTCGCAGTCTTTTTTAAATGCGTCGAAATATTTTTCAGCCTTTGCAATAGTCATTGTAATTCTCAAATATTCCATTCTTAATTCGTCGTTTCTTATCTCTTGTGCACGTTTAAGATGATTTTTGATTTTCATGATTCCTCATACTCCTTCCGAATTGTCTCCATGAGTTCTTCGCCTCAGGTTTCTCCACTATGAATTTTTAACATTTCTGTGAACTTC
>OQWI01000539.1_pt1 | contig 17316 bp, 14 predicted proteins | sample 1691551 | NCBI WGS metagenome assembly OQWI01 (sample SAMN03418259, study PRJEB22391) | human gut metagenome | biome: human-gut; feature: organic feature; material: feces | host: Homo sapiens | place: Tanzania | collected 2013-01
TGACAATATCACATAATTCAATAAATATGCTTTATATAAAGAGAATATTACATCTTAAGTTCAGCTTTTGTTGAACTTTTTTTGTTTCATAGAAATGAGTATGGTATAATTCGATAAAGGGATTTTGTCCCTATATTTATAGGAGAGTGTATTTATGTATTCGAAATACGGTAAGCGAATGATCGATTTTGTTTTGAGTTTAGCTGGAATCATAATTTTATCTCCACTTTTAATTATATTAATGGTTTTAATTAAAGTGACTTCTCCAGGGCCAATCTTTTTTAAACAGAAGCGTGTGGGAATTCACAAATCTTATTTTAATATTTTAAAGTTTAGAACAATGCGTATTGATACGCCTAAAGATATGCCAACACATTTATTGGAAAATCCAGATCAATATATTACGAGTGTTGGTAAGTTTTTAAGAAAAACGTCTTTAGATGAGCTTCCACAGTTGTTTAATATATTTAAGGGGGAAATGGCAATTGTGGGTCCTAGACCTGCTTTATGGAATCAATATGATTTGATTGAATTAAGAGATGCATATGGTGCTAATGATGTCTTGCCTGGTCTTACTGGTTGGGCACAGGTCAATGGTCGTGATGAATTAGAGATTGATGTCAAGGCTAAATTGGATGGCGAGTATTGTAAAAATTTAAGCTTTTTATTTGATGTAAAATGTTTTTTAATGACAATTTTTTCGGTATTGAAACATGATGGAGTTGTCGAAGGGGGTACAGGAAGTATCCATAATAAAGATAATAACTAGGGGATAGTTAGAAGGTCTTTAATTCATTTATATTGGAGAGTAATTTATGGTAGTGGCATTGGTATATGCGTTTGATACATGTTTGGATCGTGTGCAATTATTGAAGAAGTACTATACTTCTAGGGGGTATGAAGTTAAAAGTGTTACTTCAAATTTTTCGCATAGAAAAAAAGCTGTGTATGATCCAAGTTCTGATGTAGTCATACCTGTGCGTGAATATCATAAAAATTTATCATTGAATCGAATTTTATCGCATAAACAGTTTGCGAAAGGGGCAAGAAAAGCTTTGCGTGATATTCAACCGGATTTAGTACATTGTATCATTCCGTGTAATTCACTTGTCAAAGAGATGTCAAAATATAAAAAAGAACATGGAGATGTAAAAATTATATATGACATTATTGACTTATGGCCTGAATCGATGCCGATTGAAAAATATAAGGATTTGTTGCCTTTTAAAATTTGGAAAAACACGCGCGATAAGTATTTAATAAGTGGAGATGTGATTTTTTGTGAATGTGATTTATTTAAGCAATATTTGCACTGTGGTAAAGTTCTATATTGGTCTATAGATCGTGATTGTTTACCTATGAGTCCAGATTTAAAAGAGAATGAATTACAATTTTGTTACTTGGGTTCAATAAACAATATTATAGATATTTCAATGATTATTGCATTTTTAAGGGAATGTAGCATACTAAAAAAATGTATATTGCATATAATTGGTAATGGTGAAAAGAAAGAACAGTTTATACAAAAAGTATTAGCTGTTGGTGTCAATGTCATAGATCATAAAGAGGTTTATGATCAAAGAGAAAAACAGGAGATTTTTGATCAGTGTAATTATGGATTGAATGTGATGAAATCAAGTGTTTGTGTTGGTTTAACCATGAAGTCATTGGATTATATGTGTGCAGGTTTACCTATCATTAATACAATTCAGGGAGATACAAAGAATTTTTGTGAAGAATGGGATATAGGGTTTAACATAGATAGAGAAAATTTAAAAGTAATAGCAAATCAAGTTTGTTTGGAGAGTATGGATGTGCAGCTTCAAAGAAGAAGGAATGTTCAAACCCTGTATAATACTTATTTTACGAAGAAGCGTTTTTATGAAGTGTTAGATAAAGCTTTAGATTTATAAAAATGTGAGTATTCACATTTTTTTTGATTGGAGGTTGAGTTATATATGAATATATTGCATATTTCTCCGTATGTTCCTAGCTTGCATACAAATCATGCAGGAGGGGTTTGCATGGGAAAACAAGTAGAAGCATTAAAAAGAAAACATGATGTTTATGTCTTGTCTTTTATAACAATGCCTTTAGAAGAGAAAATAGTAAAGGAAGAATACAATACAGAAAATAGTTATTTTGTCCGCATATCGAATATGGATCGATTAAGAGAGGGTTTATTACATCTAAATAAGCCTTTGATGTTTTCTGCTCGAACTTCAAAAGAGTTTAAACAACAGTTTCTAAAATTAATTGAAGAAAAGAAAATTGATGCGATTCATTGCGAATATACGGCAATGGCTCAATACATTTGGATTAAGAAAATGTATCCGAATATAATTTTTAATATAGTTGAACATGATGTGACAAGACAATCTTTTTATAGAAAGTCAATGGACTCAAAAGGGCTTAAAAAATTATTTTGGAAATGGCAATTAAATTTAGCAACTAAATATGAAAAAGAGTATTGTCAAAAAGCAGATCATGTTATTGCGGTAAACTCAAAAGATCAACGATTGCTTCATGAATATTATGGATTGAATCAAGTTGAGTTGATGAATCCATATTATGGTGTTGACTTTGATGAGATTTCAGATAAGGCCGTAAATAAAATTCAAAAATCAATTTGTTTTATTGGACAAATGGGAAGAGAAGAAAATCATTTGGCTGCCATGCGCCTTATTCATATTGTGAAATCATTAAATAGAGATGATATTCGATTGACAATTATTGGAGCACATCCTAATGAGGAGTTACAAAAAGAAGAATGTGAGAATATCCATATTACTGGTTTTGTTGAGAATATTGAAGATGAAATTCTAAAGAATGAAATTGCCGTATTCCCATTAACATTGGGAGCAGGAATTAAGCTAAAAGTATTATTGGCATGTGGACTTGGGTTACCTGTTATCACAACTGATATTGGTGCTGAAGGTATTGATGAAGATGGAAACACGTTGATTCTTGCCAATACGGATGATCAAATCAAAAATGAAATTATAGAATTAATTGACGATTCAAATAAGATTGAATCTAAATCAATTGAGAGTAAAGATTTTGTAAAAAAATATTTTAGTTGGAATAAAACGGTCGAATTATTTGATCGACTATATGAGGTGAGAAAATGATAATCACAAAGACACCATTTAGAATGTCTTTCTTTGGTGGTGGTACAGATATGGAATCTTTTTTTAAAGAAAATGGTGGATCTGTATTATCAACTACTTTTGATAAATATTGTTATGTCAATGTTAGACATTTACCTAGATTTTTTGATTATTCGACTGAATTGAGTTATTCAAAAACAGAAAGAGTTACGAGTATTGATGCGATTGAACATCCTGCCATTCGCAATGCGATGAAGATGTTAGATATGCATGAAATTCGTTTGACATATGAAGCGGATTTGCCAGCTAGAAGTGGATTGGGTACTTCAAGTTCTTTTGCGGTAGGAATGTTAAATGCTTTTTATGCATTAAAAGGTAAATATGCATCAAAAAAACAATTGGCAGATGAAGCCATTTACCTAGAAAGAGTATTATGTGATGAAGCAGGTGGCTGGCAAGATCAAATTGCGGCAAGTTTTGGTGGCTTTAATCGCATTGATTTTAATGCGGATGGTTATTCTGTGCATCCTATTATTATTTCACCTGAAAGAAAGAAAAGATTAAATGATAATTTAATGATGTTTTTTACTGGTTTTACACGTTTTTCAAGTGACATTCAAAAGGCAAATCATTTAGATGACGAAAGCAAGACTAAGCAGTTAAAAGAAATGCTGACTTTGGTGGATGAAGCAGAAAGTATATTAACGGATCAATCAAAGGACTTAGATGATTTTGGTAGATTGTTAGATGTAACTTGGAAATTAAAGAGACAAACAGGAAAATCTGTTTCAACAAATAATATCGATAATTTATACGATAAAGGTATTACAGCCGGAGCACTAGGAGGAAAATTGCTTGGAGCTGGTGGCGGCGGATTTTTAGTTTTCTATGTACAACCAGAAAAACAGATGCTTGTAAAAGAAGCCATGAAAGATTTATTGTATATTCCTTTTAAATTTGAAGATGGTGGTACCCAAGTTATATATTATGGACCAGAAGATTATTCACCTTTGGAGGACAAATGATGAAAGTTGTTATAATGGCAGGAGGGAAAGGGACTCGCATTTCAAGCGTTGCATCCGATATTCCAAAACCAATGATTTTAATTGAAGGTAAACCTGTGCTTGAACATGAAATTGAATGTTTAAGAAAACAAGGTTTTACAGATATCATTTTAACTGTATCTCATTTAGGGAATATTATTATGGATTACTTTCAAGATGGATCTAAGTTTGATGTTCATATAGATTACTATTTTGAAAAAGAACCATTAGGGAATGCAGGAGCTTTATTTCAAATCAAAGATAAATTATCAGATGATTTTTTATTATTAAATGCAGATGCGATGTTTGATGTAGATTTCAATCGTTTTGTTGCATTTCATAAGAGTCATAAAGGTTTGGTAAGTTTATTTACACATCCTAATAATCATCCTTATGATAGTGGCTTGATTATTTCAAATTCGAAACATCAAGTAGAAAAGTGGTTAGCCAAAGAAGATGAAAGACCTGATTATTATCAGAACCGTGTAAATGCTGGTTTACATGTAATCAACAAAGAAATATTAAATCAAGTAATTGAAACTAAGAAGGTTGATTTGGATAGACAACTATTAAAACCATTGGCAGGAACAGGACAGATGTATTGTTATGATAGTCCTGAATATGTTAGAGATATGGGAACACCCGAAAGATATTATGCGGTATGTGAAGATTTTAAAGAAGGTCGAGTTCAATCTAAAAATTTATCAAATAAACAGAAAGCCATATTTTTAGATCGAGATGGAACAATCAACAAATATGTTGGCTTTTTAAGAGATATGGATCAATTTGAATTATTACCAAATGTATCAAAAGCTATTAAGAAAATTAATGATTCAGGCTACTTAGCTATTGTCGTGACAAATCAGCCTGTCATCGCAAGAGGAGAAGTAACTTTTGATGAACTAAAAAATATTCATAATAAAATGGAAACGTTATTAGGAAATGATGGAGCTTATCTAGATGGAATCTATTATTGTCCGCATCATCCGCATAAAGGGTATGAGGGTGAAATTCCTGAACTGAAAATTGATTGTGAATGTAGAAAGCCAAAACCAGGTATGTTACTTCAGGCATCAAAAGATTTTAACATAGATGTAAAGGAATCTTGGATGATAGGAGATAGTGATAGTGATATTCTTGCTGGTGAAAATGCAGGATGCAAAACAGCAAGAGTAACAGATGAAGAATCATTATATGATATTGTAGAAAGGATATTGTAGGCATGTTAGAAGATCAATTAAAAAAACATATAGATTTATTAATAAAGCGATATCCTATGTTGGAAAATTGTAGACAAGATATTATTAATGGATATTTGATGTTGGAAGATTGTTATGCACATGGTGGAAAATTGTTAATAGCAGGTAACGGTGGTTCTGCAGCTGATGCAGAGCATATTGCAGGTGAATTAATGAAACGTTTTAAAACTCCACGTCCTGTACCTAATGAATTAAAAGAAAAATTAATTAAAATTGATCCTGTTCGAGGAGAAAATTTATCAAAAAATCTTGAAAGACCTTTAATGGCCATTCCATTAGTTGCACATGAAGCACTAACTACGGCTTATATTAATGATGTAGATGGTTTGGGTGTGTTTGCTCAACAATTATATGGTTTTGGCAAAAAAGGAGATGTTTTTTTAGGTATATCTACTTCGGGAAATAGTCAAAATATTATGAGTGCCACTGTAGTAGCTAGAGCTTTAGGTATTCAAATATTAGGACTAACAGGAGCTTTAGGTGGTGAGTTAAGTAGTGTTTCTGATATATGTGTAAAAGTACCTGAAACAGAAACATATATGATTCAAGAATTACATCTTCCAATTTACCATTGTTGGTGTTTAATGTTAGAAGATCATTTCTTTGGAGAAAATCAATGATATCTGTTGCAATGACTTCATATAATGGAGAAAAATATATAGAAGAACAAATTGAGTCTATTTTAAACCAAACAGTTAAAATTGATGAAATTATTATTGTAGATGATGGCTCAATTGATGGAACGGTTGATTTAATAAAAAAATATGATGTGACTTTAGTACAAAACGAAAAGAATATAGGATATAAAGAAAATTTTAAAAAAGCAATGTCGTTATGTCATGGGGATATTATTTTTTTATGTGATCAAGATGATATATGGCTTAATGATAAGGTTGAAATTATGTCCAATATTTTAATGAAAAATGCGAATATACAAGTGTTATCTAGTTCTTTTACATATATAGATGTGCAAGATAATTTGATTTCTATAGTGTTAAAAAAAGGATTTTCAAATAATAATTTGTATTCAGAAAAGGTTCAAAAAGATGCATTGGTTGAAGTATTACCTGAAAAATATTTGGTAGGAAGTTATTTTCAAGGATGTTCTTTTGCAATGAAAAAGGAGATACGTGATTTTGTTATATCTCATTTTGATACTAGAATACCTCATGATTGGTTAATTGGAGTTTATGCTTCTTTAAATCATGGAATGTATTTTTTAAATAAATCCTTATTTCAGTATCGAATTCATGAAAATAATACTTTAGGGGTTACTACAATAAATCAAAATGCAATTGAACATGTAAATCGCTCAAAGACATTAGAAGAAAGAACGGCTTTAGCTAAATCTATACTAAATGTTTTAGATATTATAAAACTGAATTGTTTATGGTTTTACGAAGATAATGAAGACTATTGCAATTGTTTCGAATCGTTTTTATCTAAACACGTTTCATATTTAGAAAATAAGAATATTTTTAGATTACTATTTCAAAATGTTAGTCCTTATTATAAACAAATTAAATCATATAAAGCACGTATTATGGATTTATTATATTGTTTAAAATAGAGGTATGTAATTATATTATTATTTATGATAGAATTAATTGAATTGAGGTAATAAGATGGATAAACAAAATGCAATTGAAGTAAGAAAAATGTCGAAACAATTTAAGGTCGATTATGATAAAGCCCATACTTTGAAGGATAAAATGCTTTTTTGGAAAAAAAACCATGTTGAGGTACATCAAGTTTTAAAAAATATTAATATGGATGTAAAAAAAGGTGAAACTGTAGCATTGATTGGTACAAATGGATCTGGAAAATCTACATTATTAAAATTAATGACAAAAATTATTTTTCCTAATGAAGGAACAATTGAAACAAATGGTAAATTAACATCATTACTTGAATTAGGTGCTGGTTTTCATCCTGATTTTACAGGAAGAGAAAATATTTATTTTAATGCTTCCATTTTTGGTTTAAGTAAAAAAGACATAGATAATCGTATCAATGACATTATTGAATTTAGCGAATTAGGTGAATTTATTGATCACCCAGTTCGTACTTATTCTTCTGGTATGTATATGAGGCTAGCTTTTTCTGTGGCTATTAATGTTGATGCTGAAATTTTGTTGATTGACGAAATCTTAGCTGTAGGAGATCAACACTTTCAAGAAAAGTGTTATCGTAAACTAAAAGAATTAAAAGAATCAGATAAAACAATTGTTATTGTTACGCATAGTTTAGAAATTGTTAAAGAATTATGTGATCGCGCTGTATGGATTTATAAAGGGGAACTACGTTTAGATGGTGATCCAATTTACGTTATTGATGAATATTTAAAACAAGTTGCTATTGATCATAAAGAGGAAAAGAAAAAAGCTATAAGTGAAGGAAAACATCATTTTAAAGGTGTGGTTTTTTGTGATCAACCTAAAGATTTTGCAATTGTAAAAAAATCAAAAGGTTCTTTGTTTTGTCAGGGTTGGCAAATTTCGGATCATGAAAGTGCTAAATTAAAAGTGATGTTAGATGAAAATGATATAAAAGAATTAATTCGTATAAAACGAGAAGATGTATATGAAGCATATCAAGAAGCATATGCGGGTGATTTGAATCCAGATACAATAGGCTGGAAAACAAATATTGATTTATCAAATATTGAATTAGGAAATCATAAATTAGTTGTACAATGTTTAGAGCCAAATGGAAATATATTGGCTGAAAAACGTATACAGTTTACTCTAGAATAGGGAGTGATGAAATGCAAATATTTAAAGACATATATAATTATAGAGAATTGCTTAAAACAAATGTAAAGAAAGATATACGAGGAAAATATAAAGGCTCATTTTTAGGCATTTTATGGTCATTTATAAATCCTCTTTTACAAGTAGTTGTTTATTGGATTGTATTTCCGTATTTGATGCGTGGAGCAGGCGGTGACAATTATTTAATCTATTTGATTACAGGATTAATCCCATGGACTTTCTTTTTAACAACTGTAAGTGCTGGAACTACATCTATTAAATCAAATGCAGGTATTATTAAAAAGGTGTATTTTCCAAGAGAAATTCTACTAATTTCACAAGTTTTAAGTGGTTTAGTTAATTTCTTTATTTCTTGTGTGATTATTATTGCGTTTTGTTTAGCTTTTGGATTAGGCGTTACAAAATATATTATTATGTTACCTGTTATTGCATTGATTCAAGCAATATTAATATTAGGGATTATCTTTATTTTAGGTTCAGTTAATGTTTATATACAAGACTTAGAATATATCATAGGGTTTATTTTGAATATGGGTATGTACGCAACTCCTATAATTTACGATGTTAAACTATTAGAAAATGCCGGAATATTAAAAACATTAGTTAGCATTAATCCTTTAACAATTTTAGTCACTTCTTACAGAGATATATTTATGTATCATCAATGGCCAGATTTTATGCCATTATTCTGTGTATTCCTTTTTGGGGTGGCTTTATTAATTATTGGATATTTCATTTTCAAAAAACTTGAAAAAGGATTTGCGGAAGAATTATAGATTCAAGGTATTTTTTTAAATACCTTTTTTTATGGAGGATAATCATGGTGCACTAGTTCGGTGCAGTTGATTTAGTTAGGTGAAACTCCTGATCTGGTAACTCTTGGAACAAAGAGGCCAGTATCTAGTCCTTGGGCATTGTATCGTGAGGTACAATGTTAAGCGTAGGAAGGAAAGACTTAGATCCCTAAAGCGAAAGCCTGAAGCAATCTAGCGCCGTTAGTCTCGATAAAGTGGTGGGTGATGCTCTCATAGGAGCCGCAACCAATATAGGTTGAATCGTTATGCCAGATTCAATCGGACACCACCGGCGTTTTAAAGCATGGCGAGAAGTCAAGGTATCAACTGCATACCTGGGAGTTCTTGCAGTTTCCGATAAACACGGTACTGTTGTTACGAGTGCCAATACCACAAGAACAACGAGAAAACTGCACGTACGGTTCTTAGAGGAGTTTATCTCCTACTGTTTAATTATTAGAAAAGGAGAAAATTTACTTATGATATCGGTTGCAATGGCTTCATACAACGGAGAGAAATTTATAAAAAAACAATTGATTTCACTATTAAACCAGACAAAAAAAATAGATGAAATTATTATTTGCGATGATTGTTCAACTGATAATACGGTTCAGATTATAAAAAACATTCAGTCGTTGTATAAAGATTTTAATATACAATTATTTATTAATAAAGAAAATGTTGGATATAAGAAAAATTTTAAAAATGTTTTATCTAAATGCAAAGGGAATTACATTTTTCTATGTGATCAAGATGATGTCTGGAAAAAGAATAAAGTAGAAAAAATGGTAAGTATAATGAAAGCTGACAAAAAAATTAAAGTATTAGCTTCGTCATATGAATTAATCGATTCAAATGACAATATTATACAATCAAGTACAAATTTATATAAAAGCTATGTAAGTTCTCATTCATTAAAATGTATTTCGTTTGAAGAATTAATTGTAGGCAATTCGTTTCAAGGATGTTCATTATGTATTACTCCAGAAATTAATGATAAATTCCAAAAATGTTTTGACATATATTTTCATCATGATTGGTTGATTAATTTGTATGCAAGCGAAATAAGAGGAATGTATTATGTCAATGAAGCTTTATTTCAATATCGTATACATAAGAATAATGCAATAGGGCTAGCTGGGTTATCAAATGTAGATTATGATGTAAAAAGTTTAGAAGGCAGATTAAAAACGGCAAAGGATTGTTTGAATAATCTGGAACATTTAGAAAAAGTTGATTCAGAAGTGATAACAAATGTGCACAATTATTCTAGATATAAAGAATTTTATATAAATCATATAAATTATATTCAGAAAGGCCAATTTATCAAATTGATAATTTCGAATTTTAATCGATATTATAAATTAATTAAAAGCAATAAAGGGCGTATTATGGATATGATAATATGTCTAAAAGTATTCAAAAAAAGTGTGATAAAAGTATGATATAATAAACATTAGATATTTTGCTTGAGGAGAATAACATATGAAAACAAAGATTATAGCTAATTATCTTCCACAATTTCATAGCATTCCACAGAATGATGCATGGTGGGGAAAAGGATATACTGATTGGCAGGCTGTAAAAAAAAGTAAACCACAATTTGAAGGACATAATCAACCTAGGGTACCTTTGAATTCTCACTATTATTCGTTGAATCAAGTTGATGAAATCAGAAAACAGGCTGATTTAGCGAACACATATGGAATATATGGGTTTGGAATTTATCATTATTGGTTTTCATCAAATTTGCAATTGTTAGAGAAACCAGCAGAAATATTGCTTAATACAAAAGATATAAACCAACATTTTTTGTTGATATGGGATAATGGTTCTTGGAAAAGAACCTGGAGCAATGTAAAAAATGGATTTGATTGGGCACCAGCATTTGATGAGAAAGTAACTGATAATCGAAAAGGGAATGGTTTATTAGCAGAATTGGTATATGGCGATGAAAAAGAATGGAGATTGCATTTTGAATATTTACTTCCATTTTTTAAAGATGATCGATATATAAGAATAGATAATAAACCTGCTTTTGTGTTTTACCAAATGGAAAATGATTATGATACAATTATTCGCATGACAAAAAAATGGAATGAATGGGCTAAGGAAGAAGGATTAAATGGAATAACTTTTATTTCTAGAAAAAATCCATCAAATTTAAATTTAGAATACCAATTTACGTATGAACCATTAGCACGAAACACGAAAAAAGACTTATGGACTATGCGTTTTAAAAATATTAGGAATCGTATTCATCCATCATTATCTTTATTTGATTATGATCAGGTTTGGAAAAACATTATTAAAAGAGCAAAAAACAATTCTAATCCAAACGAATATTTTGGAGCTTTTGTTGGGTTTGATGATTCCCCTAGAAGAGGTGCTAAAGGGAAAATTATTTTAAATCAAACTCCTGAAAAATTTAAATCGTATTTAAAACAGTTAGTAAATATTTCAGAAGAAAAAAATAGAGAATTTATTTTCTTAACAGCTTGGAATGAATGGGGAGAAGGTGCGTATTTAGAACCCGATGAGGATAATAAATATGCATATTTAGAAGCTGTGCAAAGTGTAATGTATAAATAGAGAGGACGTATAAGTTATTATGGATAATAATATTGAATATTCAATATATGGAACGCAATATAAAAAACTTGATTTAAAAAAATGTTTTATTGTTGATGGATGGGCATATAGCAAAAGTGATTCTGATTTAAATTATTCAGCTTTAATTAATGGGGAAAAAGTTGATATAGACTTAGTTCGAGTTGATTGTAACGATGTTTATTTTAATCTTGAAAAAAAGCCTTTAAGCAAAAAAATTGGATTTCATTTAATTGTGGACTGTACAAATCTAGAACCAAACTCGCTATCAATAATTGTTGAAACAAATGAAGATAAAGTTGAAATAGTCAATTTAAATAGAACAAAGATTAAAAAAATAACAGATCAAAAAGATATTGAGTATACAATCGATAAGTATTTTAAAGACTTAAAAATAAATTTTGCTGAAGTATTGGGATGGATGTACTCATGGAATAATAGAGATATTGATATAAGAATAGTAGATCAAAAAAATAGAAATGTTGATTATGAAATTGAAAAAATTATTCGTAAAGATTTAGTGAAATTACATATGATTGATGAGAATCATAAAGAAGCAGGATTTCGAATTACTTTTGAAAGTGAACCTAAAGAACAATACTATATGATTTTGACTACGAAAGATGAAACAACTAAAATAAAATTAAGTCAAAATAGTAGCTCCGTTTTTCATCTTTTTAAAACGGCTACTAAGCGTGTAAATAAAGAAAATATAAAAAAAGGAATTCGGTTCTTCAGACAAAATGGATTGAAACAATTTATTGAGAGATTACAACAAGGACCTGGAGATGATAATAAAATTGATTATAATAAATGGTTCTTGGAAAAAAGAGTGACGAAAGAAGATTTGATTAATCAGAGTAAATTTGAATTTGATTATTCACCTAAAATTAGCATTATTGTTGCGACGTTTAATACAAAAGATGAATACTTAAAAGAAATGATTGATACTGTTGTGAACCAGAGTTATTCAAATTGGGAGCTTTGTATCGCGGATGGAAGTACAAATGATTCAGTTGAACAATTTATTAAATCAAATTATGAGATTGGAAATAAAATAAAATTTGTAAGATTAAATGATAATTTTGGCATTGCTGGTAATATGAATAAAGCCTTAGAGCTTGCAACAGGCGATTACGTTGGCTTATATGATCATGATGATACTTTAGAACTAACTTGTTTATATGAAATTGTCAAGGCGCTTCAAAATAAAAAATATGATTTTATTTATACAGATGAAGATAAGCTAATGGATAAAAGTAAGATTTATGCTTCTCCTCACTTTAAATCTGATTTTAATATTGATTTGTTACGTAGTGTAAATTACATCTGTCATTTTTTATGTGTAAAAAAATCGTTGATTGACAAAGTAGGTAATTTTAGAAAAGAGTTTGATGGAGCACAAGATTTTGATTTTGTACTTCGATTATCTGAAGCCTCTTGTGATGAAAATGTTTATCATATTCCACAGATTTTATATCATTGGCGTATGCATGAGCAATCTACTGCAGAAAATCCAGAAAGTAAAATGTATGCGTTTGAAGCCGGAAAAAAAGCAATTCAAGCACATTACAATCGTTTGAATATTAAGGCAACGGTTTCAATGGGACAAGCCTTAGGATGGTATAAAACAACTTATGAAATACAAGGGAATCCTTTGATTTCTATTCTAATTCCTAATAAAGACCATATTGATGACTTGGAACGGTGCATAGACTCTATTGAAACAAAGTCTTCATATAAAAATTATGAATATATCATTATCGAAAATAATAGCACTGAAAAAGAAACTTTTGAATATTATAAAAAATTAGAAAAAGAAAATTCAAAAGTAAAAGTGGTATATTGGGATGGCATATTTAATTATTCAGCAATAAATAATTTTGGTGTAAAATATGCGAGTGGAGAATATTACTTGTTGTTAAATAATGATACTGAAATCATTAATGAAGATTGTTTAAAAGAATTATTAGGATATTGCCAACGTCAAGATGTAGGAGCTGTAGGCGCAAGATTATTCTACCATGATGACACTGTGCAACATGGAGGTGTAATTGTTGGTTACGGTGGTATTGCTGGGCATGCTTTCTTAGGTGAGCCAAAAGAAAATTTAGGTTATTTTGGAAGGTTGGTTGCAGCACAAGATTTAAGTGCTGTCACTGCTGCTTGTATGTTAGTAAAAAGTTCAGTATTTGAAGAAGTACAAGGATTAAATGAAGAATTAAAAGTTGCATTCAATGATATTGATTTTTGTATGAAAATACGTAAAGCTGGTTATTTAATTGTTTATAATCCTTATGCAGAATTATATCATTATGAATCCAAATCTAGAGGAATGGAGGATTCTCCAGAAAAGAAAAAAAGATTTAATAGCGAAAAAAGTATATTTAGAAGAAATTGGCCTCAAATATTAAAGAATGGTGATCCTTACTATAATCCAAATCTATCTTTAATGGTTAAAGATTATTCTATTAAATCTGAACAAGAAGAATATCTTATAGAAAGTTTGGAAGAAGAGAATGAATAATAATTTTATTTATATGACCTATTAAGTCTTCATAACACATGAATGGTCCTTTTGTAAGCATCAATTTTGATGCTTACGTCTTTTTCTTTGGATTTGAAAAAAAAATATAGATAATTTATAATGTTTTAAGAATTTAGGAGTGTTAATATGAAGACTTTAGTTGTTATACCTGCTTATAATGAAGCATTAAATATTGAAAAAACAGTACATGATTTAGAAGTGCATGCACCGGAAGTAGATTATGTCGTTGTAAATGATGGATCTAAGGACAATACTTTGGAAGTGTTAAAAAGGAATGGCTTTAACTATATAGATGGATTTTGTAATTTAGGATTGTTCGGCGCAGTGCAAACAGGTTTCAAGTTGGCATTAAAAGAGGATTATGATATAGTAATCCAATTTGATGGAGATGGTCAACATTCTGCTCATTATATTGAATCTTTAGTCAAAGAAATTGAAAATGGAAACAATATTGTGATTGGCTCTCGTTTTGTTGACGAAAAGAAACCTTTTACTGCTCGTATGATTGGTAGTCGTTTAATTGCTACTGCAATTAAATTGGTGACAGGAAAAACAATTAACGATCCAACAAGTGGATTTAGAGCATATGATAGAGTTTGCATAAAAGATTATGCAAATGAAATGAACAATCCGCCTGAACCAGATACACTGGTTTATATGTTGCGAAAACAAAGAAAAATTAAAGAAATACAAGTCCAAATGAGTGATAGAGAATTTGGAGAATCTTATTTGAATTTGGTTAATACAATAAAGTATATGAGTCGTATGATGGTGTCAATCTTTTTGATTCAACCATTTAGAAAGGTGAAATAAATATGGAATTACGATATTTTTTTATAATTGCGAGTGTCATCACTTTTCTATTTGTTATAAAGAAAATACAGAAACATGGATTAGATATTGATGATGCAATTATCTGGATTTTATGGGCAATTTTATTATTAATTATTAGTATTTTTCCTCAAATTCCAATTTGGATTTCAAATGAACTTGGTTTTATGTCTCCAAGTAATTTCATTTTTTGCTTATTTATTTTCTTTTTGTATATTATGTTATTTAATCAAACAGCTCAAATTTCTAAATTAAAAGAAAAACAAAAAGAATTGATTCAAAAATTAAGTATTAATGAGTATAAAAAACGTAATCAGGAGGATAAATAATGTGGGATTGCATTGGTAGTTTATTATTCTTAATTTGGATGATTGTATTTTGTTATTTATTTGGTTATTCAATTCGTAAAGACCAACATTTTTCAAAAAATATAATTTCGGGATATATTGGTTATTCATTTATTTTAGCTGTCGGCTTTATGATCGTAGAATTGTTTGAATTACCCTGGAAACTAGCTTTAATATATTTCTGTATTACTCTTATAGGAATATTTTTGTATATTATTTATTCAATGAAAAAATATCACTTAAAATTAACAAAAAATGATTTCAAGGATTTGATTAAAGAGAATTATTTTATGTTTATAATTATTGTAATTCTAATGTTGATTTCATTTATTAGTTTTAGCATATACTGGTTGAATAATCATTTGGATGATGGATACTATTTAAGTAAAATTGTCAAAATGCCTCATTTAGATACACCATATTCTTATAATTATGTTGTTAATTGCAAGGCCAATTCATCAATTGCTTATAAAATAAATACATGGGAGTTAGAAGCTTCAATATATGTTTATTTGTTAAAAATTAATGTATTTACATATTGTCGATTGGGACTAAATTTCTTTAATTATTTATTATTGTGTTCAACAGTTTCAGTTTTTACTACAAAAATCTATGAAAAAACGCAATTGAAACAATCTGTGTTAAAATTTATTCAATTTGTGCCAATTGTTTTTATCTTTTTTGCAACAAATATGAATACTGTTTACGATATAGGATTTATGCATTTAGTAGATCATTGGCAATTCGTAACTGCTATGTACTTAGGTTCATCTATTCCAAGAACCATGGGATTATTATGGATTATAATGTCATTTATCGATAATGAAAAAATTTCCATTAATGATATGATTCAATTATTTATAATTTCTGTTGTTTTAATGTCAAAATCAACAATTGCATTACCGATAATTGTTTTGACGAGTGTTGTACTATATTTTGCTATATATTTTAAACGAGATACAAAAAAAATATTATTATTGATACCGTTTTTATTGTATTTTGTAATTGGATATATTTTACCTGATAGACCTGATATACAAAGTTCTATTCGTAGTTTATTTAATCAAAATATAAAAACATTACCTTTTATTGCATCATCATTTGTTTTCATTATATCTTTTGCATTTCGAAAAAAGATTATTAATAAGATAAATATAACCCTAATTTTATTGTTAGCTTTAATGTTGATTCCTGAAGTGAATGATGTGTTTGAAACTTTCTCAGTGTTTAATTTTGTGGCATGTCGTATGTTTACAACTTTAATGTATACATTTTATATTACTGCATTTATTTATGTGTTGTTTGCGCTAGTTATTTATTGCAAAAAAAGTATTTTAAAACCAATTCTATTAATAATTACTTGCATTATTACAGGATGTTCAGTACTAACTTACACAGCTAGAAATATAAGTGTTAAACATTCTTTTTCAGTTATCGCTCATAATTACAGAATGGTTCCAAATTCAACTTTGGAATTAGGACGTACTTTAGACGAGATATCAAAAAAGAGAGGAACATTATATGTTTTAACACCTGAGTTTGTTTTGGTTAACGGTCTACCTCACCCTTTAGCTACAATAATAACAACTGTGTCTAATAACACTGTTTCTTATTCAGCAATAAGACGTTATAATGTTGATAGTGATGATAAGATAGCTACATTTAAAGATCAATATCAAGATGTATTCAATCAGTTTTCTAATACAAGAACTAACGAAGATTTTGAAAAATGTTTAACATTTATAGAAGAGTATGGAATCAATACCTTTATTCTTCCAGGTGATAACACAGGCATTGATTCATATGGTGATTTTAAAAAAACAAATATAATTTCTGATCCAAGCGCTGGTGTAATGTATTCTATATTTGTTAAAGCAAAATAATATGAACTACTACAAAACAGGTCAGTTCGCACGTCTTGCGAATGTGAGTGAAAGAACAATTAGATATTATGACAAAATAGGGTTATTAAAACCCTCTTTTGTTATGGAAAATGGATA
>OQWI01000540.1_pt1 | contig 17297 bp, 13 predicted proteins | sample 1691551 | NCBI WGS metagenome assembly OQWI01 (sample SAMN03418259, study PRJEB22391) | human gut metagenome | biome: human-gut; feature: organic feature; material: feces | host: Homo sapiens | place: Tanzania | collected 2013-01
CTTTTATAATTGACTGACGAAGCAATCAGCCAAACAATAATTTATCTAAATGAATATTATTTTCAAAACTGAAAATAATAATATCGGTGATGAAAAATGTATAAAGATATGCCGTTAGGCTTTGTAAATGCACTTGCAAAAAATGAAAGCGCAATGCAAAAATTTGCTCAAATGGAAAAAGACGAAAAAGAAATCGTGCTTGAAAAAGCGCACAATGTTTCATCCAAACAGGAAATGCAAAACCTCATCAACAGCATAGGCTCATAACTAAAGACGGTCTTTCGACCGCCTTTTTTCTTTAAAATAATTTATAAATTTGAACTGTTATCAAAGCGTTTTCGTAAAAGTTTTAAAGCCTTGGTTTCAATTCTGCTTACATACGAACGGGAAATATTCAATTTCTGTGCAATCTTTTTCTGCGTAAGCGGCTCGCTCCCGTCAAGTCCGTAGCGCATAACAATTATCATTTTTTCCCTTGGTGAAAGTTCTTCGTTAATAAACTGACCGAGCTTTTTACTGTTGAGTTGAAAATCAATCTGCTCAAGTATATTGTCATCAACCGCCATTATATCAAGCAAAGTCAGCGGATTTCCGTCCTTATCGCTGTCAATCGCTTCGTTGAGTGAAATATCCTGCGCCGTCTTTTTAGCATTACGGAAATGCATTAATATTTCATTCTCAATACATCGTGACGCATAACTTGAAAGCTTAATTTTTTTGCTTATGTCATAGGTATTTATCGCTTTTATAAGTCCGATAGTGCCGATTGACACAAGATCATCTTGTTCACTCTGATTGCCGTAATATTTTTTTATAATGTGTGCCACAAGCCTTAAATTATGTTCAACAAGAATATTTCTCGCCTCTATATCCCCTTTTGCACTCCGCACAAGATACTCGTGCTCCTCTTTTTCGGAAAGAGGTTTTGGAAAAGAGCCGTTTCCGCAGATATGAAGAATAAAAAAGCAAAGGTACTGCCCCAGAAAATTAATTAATTCAATCAAAAAATCACCCCTGACAATGCTTATAATCGGATTTATACCTAATTATAAGTATTCAGTCAGGAGTGAGATTTTGCTTGTACCCACCTAAATATCGTAAGAAATAATTTTTTTATTCTTAATTACAATTTCTTTGTTGCAAATTTCTTTTGCCGCCATTTTATGAGAAATCAAAATACAAGTTTTATCTTTGAGTGTTTTAAGATTTTTAAGCAGTTGAACTTCTGTTTCGGCGTCAAGTGCCGAGGTTGCCTCATCAAAAATAATAATCGGAGAATTACAGTAAACCGCTCTCGCAATCGCAATTCTTTGTATCTGACCCTCCGACAAGCCCTTTCCGTTCTCGCCCACGACAGTATCAAGTCCATTTGGCAATCTGTTTATAAAATCATAAGCGCAGGCAATTTTCGCAGACTCAATAATTCTTTCGTCATCGGGATTATTCGACACAAATGCAATGTTATCTCTGATTGTACCCGAAAGCAGAAAATTACCTTGCGGTACATACGAAAACATACATCTTATATTTTTATCGACAAACACATTTTCTCCGTTTGAAAGTGAAAGATAAATCTCGCCTTTATCGGGTGAAATTACATTAAGCAAAAGCTTTGTAAGCGTACTTTTGCCTATTCCCGAAATTCCCGCAAGCAATGCAAAATCACCTTTTTTTAGCACAAGACTTGTATTTTCAAGCACATTTTCCCTGCCGTAGCTGAAAGTAATATTATCAAAAACTATTTTTTCTGTCTTATCATACAGCTTTTCGGTATCGATTGCAGAATTATTTACCACATCTTCATTATCGAGATTTTCAATATCCATAAGGCGCTCCGCACTTGCAAGAGCAGAGTAGTATGACGGCAAAATACTGCTGATACCACGAACAGGGCCTTGAATTTGCGACACAAGCGCAAGCATAGAAGTCAATACACCGTATGTAATGGTATGGTCGCTGATTGCAAAAGCACCCCAAATTAAAGCATACATATATCCGAGGGCAAATATAAAAGAAAATCCGGTTGTGGCAACTATAGAGATATAATTTCTTATTCGTTTTATTTTAAAATTATTCTGTTGCAAATTCATAGCATTTTCAGACACCTTATTTTCAGCGCCAAAAACTTTTACCACAAGCAGACTTGAAAAAATCTCCTGAAAAAACGACCTTGTCTTACCGTCAGATTCCTGTACCGCCTTATGCAATGTTTTCATTTTTGACTTAAAAAGCAGCACAACAACAAACATCAGCGCACCGCCGAAAACAAAAACAAGGCTGAAAGTTTTATCAATAGCAAACAGTACAACAAAAACACCAACCAATTTTACGATAAAATACACCATATTCGGCACTATAGAAATAATTGAACTGACTAAAACCGACACATCGCTTGTAATTCTGTTAAGAAGCTCGCCGGTGTGTATACTTGAAATCTCATTATATTTTTTTCTGATAATATTATCGAAAATATCTTGTTTTATAGAAATTTCAAGTTTTGACGATACATTGAAAGTCAGCACCTTACTTATAATTCTTATGACAAGCTGTGCAATCGTAAGTGAAATAAGTATAATTGCGAAATACACAATTCCGCCGACATCAGAGTTAACCGCCGAATCTACAATACCCCTCGATAAAGTAGCGACCGCAACACCGAGATATGCCATTCCGCCGAAAATAACAGACATAATTATAATACCGAAAACCTGTGGTTTGGCTTTTTTTACTATCCATTTATTGGTTTCGGAATCAAGTATTTTTTTCAGCTTTTCCATAGCTATCTCCTGTCAGTTAAAAACTTTTCGCAAATTTCCGCCGATTCAATATTCATATTGCATTTTAGCAAATAGAAATAATTTTCCTTAATCAACTTATCAGCCGTATTTAACATATATCCCGCATATTCATCATCAAGAGAAAATTTAATCGTATTTTTATATATTCTTGAAAAAATACTGTTTTTGTCAAGAACTTCAATACTGTTCTCCTCTGCCCTTTCAAGAAAAATAATGCCACCGAGTTTTGCACGGATATTTTTATTTATGCCGGATCCACCGTCAAAAGGCGAACCGTACACATACCAATCATTGTCAATAAATCTGATAATCGGTTTATCATCATTGATTATCTGTACATTTTCAGCGCCGAATTTTTTTATCCATAGTTTTGTGTGCGTTGACTTGCCCACTCCCGAATCGGCAGAAAAAAGATACGCTTTGCCTTTATAAAGGATTGCAGACGAATGGAGAAATATTGCATTATATTTCAGAATTTTTTTATTGAAAGCATCGGCAAGAAAAATTGATTCCAAATTACCAAGTGTTAAGTGAGTATTTTTTTCTGCTCTTTTTCGTATATAATCCTCACGAATCGAAATTTTAATTTGAGCAGGTTCGTTGCCTGTATATAAATAATCTTCTGCGATACTTTCAAAGTAGCGAAACTTAGGTTTTATATCAGTTATAATATCAGCAATTTTGTAAATTGGCATAACATCACCAAATTTTATTATATAACAAAATCTAAAAATAAGCAAGAAAAAGCACAGATGTTGCCACCTGTGCTTAAGTTTAATAATTTAGTTTTGACCGTTAGCGATAAATGTCTGAATTGCTGTAACATCAATTACATCAATAATTCTGTCCTTGTTAAAGTCGGCAGCCTTAACAGCGTCATCTGTTAATACAGACGCACCTGCAATGTAACGCTGTAGAAGTGTTACATCATTAATATCTATCTTGCCGTCAAGATTAACATCACCCGAAATCACCTTTTTATCAAGATGAACAAAAGGAATGTTGTTCTGCTCGGCATAGCTTTCTGCAACTGTATCGTAATAGCCATATAAAGTTAGGTTAGGACAGTTGTAAAAAGCACCGTTTGCAATGTCTGTAATGTTCTTTGAAAGTGTAAGCTCGGTAAGTGCAGAACAGTTATAAAAAGCATAGCTGCCTATTGATTTAACTGTACTTGGAATATTAATCTTTTCAAGCGAAGTGCAGTTGCCAAATGCCTGCTCGGGAATTACTGACACATTGCTGTAAATAGAAACATTCTTTAAAGATGTGCAATCCTGAAAAGCAAACTCGCCAATGCTGTTTAGCCAACCGGGAATTATAATTTCCTCAATAGAACTGCAAGCGTAAAAAGCATATTTGCCAATGCTCTTTAAAGACATAGCGTCTGTAAATGAAATGCTTGTAAGCTTAGTATTGTTTGAAAATGCACGAGGAGCAATTTTTGTTACAGGGTAATCACTGATTGTGTTCGGCACTACAATATCGGTAGTACGATTATTATAATCATATCCGTAAATTACCGCCTCAGAATTTTCAATCAAATAATAAAAACCGTCTTTACTTACAAGGTATGAGTCTGCACTAAACTGAACGGTAGACATTAAAAGCAATGATAAAGCTAAAATAAAAACAGAAAGTTTTTTTGCAATGGTTTTAATCATAAAAATCACCTTTTAAAGTAAGGCAGTCAAAAGACTGCCTTACCATAAGTATTAATTATTCAAGACCGCCTGATTCGCTGTCTCCTGTAGCTGCGAAGTTTTCGCCAAGACTATCTTTCATATACTGATCATAATCATCAGTTTCTCCTCCGGCGAGAATATCCTCAAATGAGAATTTCTGAATCTCAACCTCAGGTGAAATATATTTGTTCTTCATAATAGTGTCTCTCCTTTTTATTCTTAAGCTTCATATGACTTATTGCCTACCTCATAGAACTTAAATGATTGAGGAGCAGATACGCTGTACTTACCGGTTGATTTATCATAAATGTATGAATAAGCAAGTAAAGTGAGTTGCTGGTTTGCAGGAAGATTATCTATGCTCCAATTATACTCAATTCTGTTTTTGTTATCAAGACTTGACTTGTTAATAACATAATTGAATACTTTTGAACCATCAGCGAGCTTTTTATCTGTTGTAGTCTTATCATTCAAGTCTTTAACTTTATTATATAAAGCTTCTGAATCTACTGTGAATGTTGTATCTACAGCATTACCATCTGATTTATGAGAACTATTCAATACAAATGCAACACCGCATACTATATCCGGATTGTTGCTCTCTTGTAACAAGAAATGTTCATAGTTATACGCAACTGCAAAATCAGCATAAACTCTGTCTTTGCCAGTATCATACTGGTTTCTTGAATACTCAAGGAACTGCATTGTGGCAGATACACCTAACTTAGAAGCGTCAACATCTTTACCGTAGCAAGCGGTAATGAGATAATTGTCATAAGCAAGGAAGTTAAACTCTCTTGTATAACACTTAGCTACTTCAATGCCGTTGCTGTCATCAGTCTGGATTGTCCAGTAACTGAACTTTTCACCATTAGCATTTGTTTCAGGAGCAACAATGAGGTAATCCTCATCATTAGTACTCTGAGTTATTGAGCTTACAAGATTCTTAGGTGTAACGAGTGAAGCATAGTTTACTGAATATGTCTGCTTTGGCATACCATTGCCTAAGTCGGCTGTAACAGTTACAAAGCCGTTGTCATACTTAGCAGGAACAGTAGCTGTTACTGAGAGCATAGCGTTGGTTGTAGAATAAACAACATTGTTAAGATCCCATGTGATAGACTGTACAAAGTTGTCTTCGTATGGTGCAACCTTTAAGAGGAATGACTCCTTAAACTTATAAGAACCCTCAACCTCATCAAAGTACTTATCAATGTCAGAACCATAGAATGTGCCTTTTACTGTGTAAGTTTTCCACCAATTCTTATCAATAGCACCTTCAGGAATCTGCTCCTGTTTAAAGCCGTTAGTATTGTAATACTTTCTGCTCTCGTAGCCAAGATACTTAAATGTTACATTGTAGTTAAATACATCAGCTGTAAAGTCAGTGTATAAGTTTACAGTATTAGTATTGAACTTATAATTAGCTGAATCATATAATTCAGAAAGCATAATGTCAAATGTATTATTGACCTTCTGATAGGTATAAGTACCTGAATCATTTTTCTGATAATATGAATGACCAACTGTGCAGTGGTTATCAGCAACAGGATTCATAGTAATTGTAATGGTATAGTCATTACCATTACCAACATAGTCCTCAATAATACTCTTAATGTTGTCGTTAGCCTTAAGAGTTAAGCTACTGATATTTTTAGCTGAAGTATAAACTACTTTTTCGTCCTTATCCTTAATTGTAATGGTAAATGTTGTCTTACCGGTACCATTACCGGCAACAGGATCTGGATTTGGAGCTGTGCTGTATGGATTGTAGTTGAAGGTAATGTTAGAATCTACATCAGGAAGTTTAAGGTCTGAGTAGTAGTTGAGAGCCATTACCTTTTGAGTGTTGCCATCAAAGAGGTCAGAAACCTTAACTTTGAATGTTTTTGTTGCAGGATTGTCTGCTGTACATTCCTTGTCGTAATACGCAGGAATGTTACCGTCCTTTGTTAAGGTTGAAACACCGCCTGCTACACTTGGATAGTAGAAGTTAAGGAAGTGTGACTTAGCATATGACTGAGTAGTAAGAGTAACCTCAATATATGAGCCGTCATTTCTGTTGACTATATTTTTAAGAGTTACAGTGTTCAAAGTGCTCTGAGTAGCAATGTCCTGAGAATCAACAGGATTGCCTTCAGCGTCAAACACTTTAGCTGATACAGAGAAAATACCAAGACCGTTATGTGAATCAGGACCTGTATATTTTGAATGAGTTATTGTTACATAACCTGTAGGATATGGTTCATACATAGCAAACAGATCAGTAGTAGTGCTTACCTGATATGATGCTGTAAGATCTGTAATAGTAAGAGGTGAGTAACCTGTTACCTTTCCGGCTTCATTATATATTGGAGTAGCCCAACCAATAAATTTGTATGTAGAACCGTTAGTAGCGTTCAATGTAATGATTGTATTTCTTTCTACAGAAGCAGAAGCTAAGTTAGTGTGAGAAGAACCAACGCTATCCGTATAGTCAAAGGAAGCTGAGCCGCCTGTTACCTTACCGGTAATTTTATCATCAGAAGCCTTATCAACTGTCCAAACATCACTTACAGAATTTCTGTAAATGATACCAACTTTTGCATCCACCTGATCGGTAGAACGAGCATAGTACCAACGACCGTCAATACGAACACCTGTGTTTAAATTTTCTACAGATGTTGAAGCACCCATTCTGTTTTCATAAGAAATTTTAGCACTGTTATACTTTAAATCGGCGTTTACAATAGCCTTATATGCGGTTGTCTGCTCAGAAAGATCTCCCTCAGTAAAGTTGCCGTGTTCGTCAACAGAACCTCTTGGAATAAAGTCAGATGGCATACCCTGAGTTACATACTTACCATTTGAATCATAAACATACCAGATAGTTGACCATTTGTTATTAACTGTACCTATTTGCATACTCTGGTTACCAACAGAAATAATCTTTAGTGGGTCAGCAGTATTAAGGCCGGTATTATTATTATTATTATTCTTAGCAGTTTCATTTGTATAACCAAGAATACTTACAAGGTTACCATCAATGTTGGTAAGATCTTCATAATCTGTAGCAGTTTTATCAATAATTTTAGTACCTGCCATAGGTTTGTTATTTGTAGCATTATTAACAAGTAACTTCTGGTTTGACTCGGTTTTATCAGCGTAATACTTTACATCAAACTCAACGGTATCGTATCCCATACCAGTGAGCTTTTCAAAGTCATCATAATCGTATGTCTGGTTATTAACCTTTTGAGCAGCTGTTGTAAGGAAATTATTGTGAACATCTTCGTTTTCGTAGTAGTTATTGTTTGTAATACCTAATACCTTTTTGTTATTATCACAAGTAAATTTACCGTCAACATTAGTATAAAAGTACTTAGAAACCTTAGCGGCAAATCTGCCCTGAGAGTCACGCATCATAAGCTGACCGGGATAAGCGCCGTCCATTTCCAAGTATTTACCATCATCACCTTTATACCAAGAATAAATTGAAATTGAATTTCCCCAAAGAGTTTGGAGTTCTGCAGGAGCATTGGTATAAATAGTGATGTAGTTACCGTCTGCCTCAATTACTTTATTATAGTAAATTGGAGTGATTTCAAGATCCTTTGTTACAGTAATAGGTGAAGCAGTCTGATATACATTATTGCCGTTATCTACTACATCTACCTTTTCGCCGTTTACAACAAAAGCATATACATAATAGCCAAGGTCTGCCTCATCTTTGTTTACAGTACATGATACAGTAATCTGCTCTTTATCATTAACAACATAAAGATTATAGAAATCCTTAACACTTGTTTTGAGAGGTTTGTTACCACTCAACAAGGAAATAGTTGTTGTACCAAATTTATGACCAACTTGGCTACCCATTGTAGCGTAAACCTTATGAGAATTAGCCGGAGCTACAAAATATGTACCATTGATGATATATGTCTGTGTTTTAGAATTGTAAGTTACCTCGATATTAGTAATATCGTCAGTATTTTGGAACTGAACCAGTGGGAAATGTTTTCCACCCCATTCTTTATTTTGAGCTTGTTTTACATAATTCTTAAAGTGATCATCAACTTTCACCGTAAAGGTGCTGTTGTTAGGAACTAAACCAGAATTTTTACCGTCTGTTGAGAAGGATAAAAACTGAGTATTATTTGATGAAATTGCAGAAACAGGGAATGTTACAGAATATGTACCATTGTTCTCATATACTGGATAGTTTGTTTTATATTTACCAGCGCTATCCTCAGAAAGTGCCTTATCAGAATCTGATAACATAAACTTCCAATCTGAAAGAGTGCCCGAGTGCTCTTCAAAAGTTGCAGTTACCTTTACATCGCCAACTACATTAATTGTAATTGAAGTTGAGAAAGAGTCCTGACCAGTTGCAAATACTACATTGCTTTCATTGTCAAATTTCCAACCGCTGAATACATAGTCTTTGTCTGCATTAGCATTAAGTGTGATAGTTGAGTTAGACGCAACAGAAATAGCAGAAGAAGTTGTGCCTTCGGCAACTGTGCCTGCTGTACCGTTGTAAGTATAACTTACATTACCACCCTTATTGCTTGCAACAATAATGTTATGGTTTTCAATCTTTTCATATGTAAGATAAACAGTCACTGTTGTGCCGGTTACAGAAGAAGCATCAAGAGTATAAGTATCACCAGTAGCGAACTTACCTCCAAACTTCCACTTAGGGAAGTAACCATCAACCGACTTAGCTTTGAATGTTACAGAAGTGCCGGGTTTTGCATTTACAGACTGAACAGTTTCGTCTGTATTTGTTACAATATTGCCTGTGTCGTTATCTGTGTATGAATAAATGTAAGCTGCACTGCCATCTACAAGGTCTGCATTTAATTCAACAGATACAGGATCGGCAACAGCATATTCCCACTTAATTTTACCGTTACTTATTCCGGCAGTAATGTCAAATGTAATTTTTATTTCTTTATTTGCCTGACCTTTAATGCCCCACTTATCACCACCGCTTGTTACAACTGTTTGAGTTGAATAGGTATTTTCTTGAAGCTCTTCATATTTTTTAGACCAATATATTGTATCTGTATTTGTATTTGTAGATTTATCAGTAATAGTAACATATAAATTACCTGTAGGTGTCATCGTGCATGTATAAACACCATTAGATTCTTTGGTGAATTTATATCCTTTATCTGTCCCAAAATCTTCACCCATGTAACCTGTTACATAGAATTCATGATCTTTTTCAGTAGTAATATCAATAGTAACATCATCAGTACCGGCAGCTAAAGTATAATTACCACTTGTGCCAAGATCATTACTACCCTGCATTACTTTTGAAAGTGAATAGCCACTATTAGGTTCAACTGTAAGTGTATAAGATTTATCATTATCAACATTTACAGCTTCGCCGCTTTTGAGAGTAGTGTCACCAAGTTTTACAGTTGCATTGCTGAAATTTACGGTAACAGTATGTGAAGTTTCTGAATCCCAAGTAGGAGTTGACCAAGACGAACCATTCCAATACTTATCTTTAATAGTAGCAATATCAGTCCATGTATAATTAATAATTGCTACAGATTTCTCTTGCGTTGAACCGCTATAAATTTGAAATTGAAGAGTATTAAGTCCGCCCCAATCACTATAATATCCAACATCAGCTGTATATACTGTTTTTCCGTTAATTTTTTTGGTGTACTTAGTAGCATCAACTTGCTTCCAAATATTAGCACCATCTCCGCTTCCGCCATACTGCGTATTAGCTTTTAAGGTATAACCAGATTTCAGCGAACCATCGGAGTTTATGTAACTGCTAAATTCGCTTATAGAATCAAGAGTTGTATAAACAGTAGCGGTTGCTTCATTAGCCGCATTCGAAGTAACCATACCGACAAGCATAGTCGAAAGCATCATCATAACGGCAAGCACAATAGAAATCGACTGTTTGCCAATACGCTTGAAATTCGTTTTCATTTTTATTACCTCCATTAAAAAAATTTGAAACATATGAGCCGAATAAAGTCTGTACCGTCCGAGAGGGAAGTTTTGCTTTGACGGCGACCGCTTTTACCGACTGACCTTCGGTGAATTTGCTGTATTCGGCAGTCAGACCGTATACTAACCCATATTTTTATTCCTTAATATTATAACATTTTTAGGTTTTTATTTCAATATTTTTTTGTTGTTTTGTCGATTTTGACATTTCTTTATTAATTATATACAAAACAAATACATAATTATTGTGCAATAATAATATTTTAAATTACTTCAAAGAATTATAATTTTATAAATTTTTTATAATAAAAAATTTTTGCTGTCAATATGCATAATTTGCATTGGTTTGGCAGTTATTTATTATAACCGCACTTTTTAGCAATATTTTTCACAATAAAGCATTATAACAAAAGAAAAAGCCTTGCCGAAATCGACAAGACTTTTTAAAATTATGGCGGAGAGAAGGGGATTCGAACCCCTGGTACGGTGATTACCGTACACATGATTTCCAATCATGCTCCTTCGGCCAGCTCGGACATCTCTCCAAAGACAATGCCTATTATATCAAATACGCAAAGGAAAATCAAGACTTTTTTTAAAATTAATGATACTTATTATTCGCTTTCCCTTAATACCTTGTTAATATAGTTAAGCACACGCTTTTTGTCTGCGCTCCACAAGGGGGCTTCAAGTATTTTTTTATCTCCGTCACCCGTAAGCCTGTGAATTACGGTGGTTTTTGGGATAACTCTAAGGCATTTTACAAGTATATCCGCATATCGTTCGAGCGACAGAACGGGCACATTGCCCTTTTCGTATTCATCGCATAAGTCGGTATCCTTTAATATGTGCAAAAGCTGTAACTTAATTCCGTCGGAACATTTGCCCGCATATTCAGCACTCTGCACTATCATATCTTCCGTTTCATCAGGCAAACCGATTATAATGTGCGTTATTACGCTTATGCCCTCCTTATGCAGGCGCTTAACCGCATCATCATACACGCTTAAGTCATATCCACGGCGAATATAGTCTGCCGTGCTTTTATGAACTGTCTGCAAGCCGAGTTCTACCCACACAGGCTTTATTTTATTAAGTCTTGAGAGCAAATTTACGGTTTTGTCAGGCAGGCAGTCGGGACGGGTAGCGACCGACAAAGCGACAATTTCATCGGGTTCTATAGCCTCGGTGAAGATTTTTTCAAGGTACTCAACGGGCGCATATGTATTTGTAAACGGCTGAAAGTAAGCAATAAATTTTTTACAATCGGTTTTTCTGCCGATTCTCTCTTTAGCCTCCCGAATTTGCTCGGTTATGCTGTGGTTTCTGTCGGCGGAAAATTCTCCCGAACCTCCCCTACTGCAAAAAATACACCCCCGTGTGTCTATTTTGCCGTCACGGTTAGGGCAAGTCATACCTCCGTCAAGAGAAATTTTATATACCTTTTCGCCAAAGGTGTTTTTTAAATATTCGTTTAGAGAATAATAATACATAACTGCTCCGTTTTCGGTAAAATGCAAAATGACCGACTGTGTCGGTCATTGCATTGGTTAAAAAATTTAGAAGAGGAAAATCTATGAAAACTTCTTGTTAACTTTATTGTGCTTATATAATAACCTGCTTTTGTGACGATTATATGAATAGAAGTACAATAATATGTGAAACATTGTGAGTTTTATCAAAAATCAAAAGATTGAATACAATTTGATATACTCAAGAAATTTTGCATTGATTTCGTCTTCAAGTTTTTCAAATTCTTTGTCAATGTCGCCGTTAAAAATTACTTAATATGAATTTGCATTACGAATTGTAAATGTAAACATAGTTTATCTAAATAATTCCATATCAGAATTATATAAATCCTCTCTCGTAATATCGGCGTAAAATTCTTCACCCGTAGCATTTTCCAAAGCCTTGATAATAAGGTTCGGATTTGCGTTGTCGGTACTGCCTGCGGAAAGTACAATTTCAAGCTCGGCAAAATCGAATTTTTCCGATAAAGAATAATTTTTAATACTTTTCTTTAAATCAACAGTCTTGTAACCCGACTTTGACTTCTTTTCAAGCATAATTTCTTCGCTTTCCAAAAGTTCTTTCAGTGCGGTATATACTTTATCAGAGTTAAGATTATCACTGCTGATTTTCATATTAAACCTTGCATACGCAATTTTTCCGGCTTTCATAATCGGCTCTGTAACCGCAAAAACCCTTATGCCCTGCGGCAGGCAGGCATTAAGATTGTTGATTAATTCTTCATCGGAAATATCTTCAATCAATTTTATATCCATACACTCGTTAATTCCTCTGAATCCGAGTGAAAGCGGCAGAGGAAAAGTTGCAAACGGGTGCGGATTAAATCCCTCGGTATGCCATATCGGAGCTTTGCTCTTGTGCAATGCTCTTAACATACAGCGGTTAAGGTCAAGGTGCGATATATAACGGCACTCGTTATCTTTCTTAAACCAAACTCTTGCGTTTTTCAAAGCACACACCCTCCCCGTATTTTGCCGCACCGCAGTTGTTGCACTTCAAACGACAATGCGGTGTTGTTGTATTTTCATATGCTTTTTTACATTCTTTAATAAGATAATCCTTAGTTACGCCGTAGTCAAGGTGATCCCACGGAAATACCTCGTCAAACGAGCGCTGACGGTTTGCGTAGAATGTCGGGTCAATGCCGCACTCTTCAAAAATATCAAGCCATTTCTGCAAGTCAAAGCAGTCGCCCCAACCGTCAAAATGAAAACCTTTTTCGCAGGCAATTTCCATTGCTTTACACAGCTTTCTGTCGCCACGGGCAAATACCGCCTCAAGGTAACTTGTGTCGGCATCGTGGTAATTAAACTGAATCTTGCGGGTTGTAATGCTTTCTTTGATATGCTGTTGTTTAGCGTGCAAAGTAGGGATTGTGTCCTGTCCGTGCCACTGGAACGGCGTAAACGGTTTTGGCACAAATGATGACGCAGAAACTGTTACTCTTACACCCTTTCCCTTTGGCTTATTCGGGCAATTATAATAAGTATCGACTACAGCCTGTCCGAGGTCGGCAATTGCCTTTACATCGTCCATTGTTTCTGTAGGCAAACCAATCATAAAGTACAGTTTTACAGTAGTCCAACCGCCTGCAAAAGCTGTTGCGCAGGTCTGCATAAGCTCATCATGCTGAACATTTTTATTGATAACATCACGCATACGCTGACTTCCCGCCTCGGGCGCAAATGTAAGTCCGCTCTTACGCACGGTTTTGATTTTATTCATAATATCGTCGGTAAAACCGTCAACTCGCAATGACGGCAGAGAAATACTGACTTTTTCGTCCTTACTCCACTCATTGAGTTTTGTAAGCAACGGCACAATCTGTGTGTAGTCGCTTGAACTCAGCGAAGAAAGCGACACTTCGTCATAACCCGTATTCTCACACAATGCTCTGCACTGCTTATTGATAACTTCGGGAGATTTTTCTCTTACGGGGCGATAAATAAATCCTGCCTGACAAAAACGACAGCCACGAATACAGCCACGGAAAATCTCCTGCACCGCTCTGTCATGCACAATTTCCACAAGCGGAACTACGAAATTATCGGGATAATAGCTTTCGTCCATTTTCTTCATAAGGCGCTTGTGAACAACAGACGGAGCATTATGTTTAGGAATATACCGTTTAATTGTGCCATCCTCGTTGTACTCAACATCATAAAGCGACGGCACATACACGCCCTCTATCTGTGCACATTCAATGAGAAACTGCTCTCTTGACTTACCCTCTGCTCTGCACTTTCTGTAAAGCTCCATTACCTCAAGGTCAACCTCTTCGCCCTCACCTATGAAGAAAAGGTCGATAAAATCCGCAATCGGCTCGGGGTTACAGGGGCAAGGGCCGCCTGCCACAACAATCTGCTTTAAACCTGTACGCTCACAGGATTTAATCGGCACACCAGAAAGCTTAAGCATATTGAGCACATTTGTAAAACTAAGCTCATACTGCAATGTAAAACCGATAAAATCAAAATCCGACACAGGGTCGCCGCTCTCAAGTGCATAAAGCGGAATATTATTTTTAATCATTTCTTCTTCCATATCAATCCACGGCGCAAAAACTCTTTCACACCATATATACGGAATTGAATTAAACAAACTGTATAGAATTTTCATTCCGAGATGCGACATTCCCACTTCGTAGGTATCAGGAAAGCAGAAAGCAAACCTCACATCAACATCTTTTTTATTTTTTACGACTGCGTTAAGCTCTCCGCCAACATATCTGCCCGGCTTTTGAACCTTTAGCAAAAGTTTTTCTACTTCCTTGCTGACCATTGTATTACCTCCGTCAGAAATACCTGTTGTTTTTAAAAATTAATGAAAGTATAATATAACCGCATACAAACAACAGCGAAAAATTATAATCCGAATTAAAAAGTATTATAAATCCCAGCACCGCTATTGGAAATAATGCGATGAAAGTTATGATATTTACTGCCTTTTCCGCCGTATGACCCGTAAATCTGCGGCTAAGCAAAATATACAATAGCTGCCCGCCGTCAAACGACATTACAGGCAGTAAATTTAAAAGACAGAGCGACAGATTTACATAAGCAAATTTTAATAAATCTGTTCCAATACATAAGTATATCAGAAAAATAATAATAAAACAAATAAAATTAGCAAACGGCCCGAAAAAAACTATAAGAAAATTCTGTATATCACTTCTTTGCTGTCGGCTTTCGTCATTTATTGCAATTTCAAACAAAGAAATGCTAATTTTCTTCGGTTTGCTGCCGAAAATCAGCATCATTAAAAGATGCCCCGATTCGTGAATGAGCACCGCAAAACTGCACATTACAAATCCGCCGAATATATCAAGTATAATACAAACGGCAATCAGGCAGAGCAATGTGTACGAAACAATGAATTTAATATTGAACAGTTCAAACTTCATCGTCTGTCGCAGTGCCGAAAATTTCGGATAAATTGTAATCGTCGGGAGTATTTTCGGCTATAATTGATTTGTTAAGTTCGCCGTAATACCATTGACGGGCAGCAGTGTAAAAATCGCCGCCGACAGTTTTTATAACAAACGCAGCCAAAGCAAGCAATAAGCATATTATAAGCTGCATCGTAACAAGGACTTGCGTATTGTGAGATTTTTTACGCTTTTGCGGCGGTAATTCTGTATTTTGAGGGCTTTCCTCTTCCGCTTCCGCATGCGCAGGAGTTGAATATTCGGGGCAAGAGGCACTCTGCCAACCGTCATCGTATGTAATTTCATTTGTAAAATTTTCTTCTGTCAAAACAACCACCTCAATGCAATATATGCACTGAGGTGGACAAAATTAACCTAACTTTTTAAAATCGCCTTTAACAAGATTTATAAAGAAACAAATCGCAATAGTAAGCGAGAAAATCTCGGCAATCGGAAATGCATACCAAACTGCTCCGATTCCCCAAATTCTTGAGAAAATAAACGCAATCGGTAAAATAAGCACAAGCTGACGGGCAAAAGACATAATAAGACTTCTCATTCCCTTGCCGACTGCCTGGAACAAGGTGGTAAAGATAATACCCGCTGCGGCAGGAATAAAGCAAAGACTTATAATTCTGAACGCAGGCACGCCGATCTTCATAAGTTCCTCTGTGCCGCCGAACATTGAAATAAGCTGTTCAGGGATTATCCACATTGCCAATGTGCCTAAAGTCATAATAATTACGCCAATTATAATACCACGCTTGAGTGCGGAATATACACGCTTGCGGTTTCTTGCACCGTAGTTGTAACCGATAATTGGCATAACGCCCTGGTTAAGTCCAAAGCAAGGCATAAATACAAAGCTCTGCAATTTATAGTAAACACCGAGAACCGTTACCGAAGCTTCGGAAGCGGCAAGAATACCGTTAAGTCCTACAATCATAATCGAACCTATCGACTGCATAATAATAGACGGGAAACCAACGGCATATATATTTTTTACAGTCTTCATACTGAATTTAAATTTTCTGAATGTAATTTTAATTAAATGAGATTTCAAGAAAATTATCAGAAGTGCAAAAATCATACTGCAAAACTGACCGAATACCGTTGCAACAGCTGCTCCCGTAACACCGAGTTGAGGGAACGGACCTATACCGAAAATCAAAAGCGGGTCAAAAATAATATTAATTACCGCTCCCGTGAGCTGAAACAACATCGGGAAAATCATATTGCCCGTAGCCTGCAAAGTTTTTTCGATTGTAACTTCTATAATTGCAAAGAGCGAAAAGCAGAGAACCACTGTAAGGTACTGTGTACCGTATTCTATGATATTTTCGTTGGTTGTATAAAGCATCATAAAAGGTCTTGAAATCACAATACCGAGGACAAGAAAGATTGCGTAGCTGAAAAAACTTAACAGCAGACCGTGGGTTGCAACCTCGTTTGCCTCTTTAAAATTCTTTTCGCCAAGTCGTCTTGAAACAAGTGAGTTAATACCGACGCCCGTACCGACCGCTACAGCAATCAAAAGCATCTGCAACGGATAAGCAAGTGAAGTGGCATTAAGTCCTTCCTGACTGTACTGTCCGATAAAAATACTGTCAACTACATTGTACATTGCCATAATTGTCATTGAAAAAATTGCAGGCAACGACATAGTAAGTATCAGTTTTGTCATGGGCATAATGCCCATTTTGTTTTCTTTTACATTTTCCATTCGTTTCTGTTTCCTTTCCTAATCTTAAATATTCATTTATTTTCACTTTTAGCGATAAAACGCTTTTTGTATATCAAAAAAATAAAAAGCATTATTAATGTGCCGAAAATCACACCCGAAAAGTCGAGCAGTACATCTGTAATCATTCCTGCTCTGCCCCCAACACCGAC
>OQWI01000542.1_pt1 | contig 17281 bp, 13 predicted proteins | sample 1691551 | NCBI WGS metagenome assembly OQWI01 (sample SAMN03418259, study PRJEB22391) | human gut metagenome | biome: human-gut; feature: organic feature; material: feces | host: Homo sapiens | place: Tanzania | collected 2013-01
GGCAAGGAGTTTTTTTTGCAATTCCAATAGTTTCAGAAAAATTGAACAATTTAAAAAATGAAATTATACTATCAGTGCCTTATATAGTAATCCATCTGCTTAAGCAGATGAAAATATTATTCTATAAGGAGTGCAAATTATGGAAGCACAAGAATTAATTACATCCTTGAAAAAACAGATTAAAAGCAATCTTTCAACAAAAGATTATCAAACAGTCTGCTCAATTCTTGGAAACATCGAATCTGCATATGAAAATGAGTTTATAACCACTCAATCATTTGAAGCAGCGAAAAACTCAGTTTCAAAAATGCAGTCATGTTATTCTAAACTTTTGAAAATTCTTTCTAAAACGGAACTTTCAAAACTAAAAGAATTCATTAGTTCTCGCCAAAGTGAAGTAAACACTTTCGGGCATCAAAATTATCTGCAGCTTCAAAGTTCGTTTGAAAAAACTGGAGCAAATATTATGGGTATATCTGCCTATATGTTTTCCTGTGATTCAGATGACTACGACGAATCCTTGATAAACCGTCGGATTGCAGAAGGCTTGCAGTAACTTAGCATCTAACATCTAAATTATTTCCATATTGTTTGGTTATATTATGGATTTAAGGTATAGAGAGAACTCTGGCATACCTTGATTTTTCCTTATTTGCATTCCTTACAAAACGCACTCTGAACCAGGGTGCGTTTTTTTTTAGACAAGCTTATTCAGAGAACAAAAAATCAACCTTCACTAATTTTTTCAGATTATTTTTTGAGTTTCGTTTTTACATAAAACAAACCTTTTTTGAATAACAATAAGTTTCTAAATTTTCTTGTTGATAAAAAACTAATAATCAAACAAAAACAAACAACCAAAGGAATACTAAATGCGTATGAATCTGTTGTTTTATTACATTTTATTAGAGCTATTAATTCATCTATTCTGCTACTCATCAAATTCATAACAATTGTTAATAATATTGGATAATAGAAATTATTTAAATTTCTCAATGCAATATCAATATCCACATACTCATAAACTTCTTCCACTTCTGACAAACTAATATTTTCGCATAAACATTTATCACAAAATATAATAAAAGCATTTGTTTTAACAGGTTTTATTCCAAGTTTTTTAACAAAATAATCACTCAATCTAGAATCAACAAATCTATAATAAATAAAAAAAAGCAAAATAAATAGAAATAAAATCAAAATAGAGAACTTCCATTTATAGTAATCGACAATGAAATAAATCATCGGTAAACTTATAATAATAGGAATCAATACTTTTTCAGCAAAAGATGTGTATCCAGTACATTCATTGAAAATTCCATAAATTTTGTCATACATTTCTTGAATAGAATCATGCACGGCAACATATTTTTCTTCTTTCATAAACACACATCCTTATATTTCAACTTTTTCAAACTAATAATATCACTCTAAAATCAAAATTGTACTATTCTTATTATAACATAATATTTTTCACTCCTGCAAAAAAAATCCCGCACCGCTTAAGCCACAAGACTTTTCGGTGCGGGACTCATCAAAATCTAAAAATTATCCCCTGTAAAAGTTAATCAAGCATCCTGCCTGAATAATCTTTCGCTCGTCGTCGGTCATGTCGCCGGTTGCAAGGTCGAACTCGGCGGTTGTGCCGTCGGCGCGGACTGCGTAGGCTTTTACGCTCGGAAGTTTTTCCGCAATCATCTTTTTTGCGCCCGGAACAAAAATGTAGTCGCCGTTCGCAAACGGAAGATTCTCTGTCGCGGCAGCGTCTCCTTGTTTATAAAGGAACGGAATCATTCCCCAGTTAATCAGGTTCGAGCGGTAGCGTTTTGTGGCGTAGTCGCTTGCAATGTTCGCGCTCGCTCCCAAAACCCTCTGGCAGCTTGCCGCCTGCTCGCGCGCAGAACCGTCGCCAGGCTTAACAGCGTAGATTGTAGAGCCAAGACCGGCCTTTTCAATTCTTCCCTTGAACTCAGGATACTTTTCCTCAAGGATTTTTTCCGCGCGGCTAACTTCCGCTTTTACCTCTTCCGACCTGTCGCGGACAGCCTTTGCGCGTCCAACGTAGGCAGGATCTTTGCGGCTCAAAGTGAACTCCGCAAGTCCAAGCGGATTTGAGCGGAAACTTGAAGTCTCGCCCGAAGGAATAAGCTCGTCCGTAGTTGTAACCGGGTCGTGGATTTCAGATACAACCTTGAGCAGAATGTCGTCAGAAAGCGGCTGCATCTCCGGCCAGTCCTTGATGTTCGGTCCGAACTGAATCTGAACTTCCGGATGCGCAACGCCCTTTGAGTCGTAAACGCGCTTTTCGTAGATTGTCTTGTCAAAGAAATATTTTTTCTTGCTGAACTCGCCGTCAGCCAAGTCTGTGGCGGCAGTCAAAAAGCCCTTGTTTGCGGCAGTCGCAGCGATTGAGCGTGCGTCCATAAGCGCAACAGAGGCAAGCTGACCGTTCTGGATTTTCGAGCCTTCGCGGTTCGGGAAGTTTCTTGTTGAATGGCGGATTGAAAGAGCGCCGTTGGCAGGAGTGTCGCCCGCGCCGAAGCAAGGTCCGCAGAAAGCAGTCTTAACGATTGCGCCCGCATCAACAAGCGAGGCGAACGCTCCGTTCTTCATAAGCTCCATGTAGACCGGCATTGAAGCAGGATAAACGTTCAAAAGGAATTTCCCGTTTCCAGTGTCCTTTCCCTTTAGGATGTCGGCAGCCGCGCAGATATTCTCAAAACCGCCGCCGGCGCAGCCTGCGATAACGCCCTGGTCAACGTAAAGTTTTCCGTCAATCACCTTGTTTTTGAGCGTAAAGTTCACCTTGTCGCCGAACGAAACTTTCGCGCGCTTTTCAGTCTCTTCAAGAACGTCCATAAGATTCTTGTTAACTTCTTCTATTGTATATGCGCAAGACGGATGGAACGGAAGCGCAATCATCGGACGGATTTCGCCCAAGTCAAGCTCAATCGCGCCGTCGTAATAAGCGTCTTCTCCCGGATTCAATTCCTTGTAGTCGCCTTCCCTTCCGTGAATTGAATAGAACTCGCGGATTTTCTCGTCAGTTGACCAGATTGAAGAAAGACAGGTTGTCTCAGTCGTCATAACGTCCACGCCGATTCTAAAGTCAGCGGAAAGATTCGCAACTCCAGGACCCACAAATTCCATCACCTTGTTCTTAACGTAGCCGTTCGCAAAAACAGCCTTGATAATCGCAAGAGCAACGTCCTGAGGGCCGACGCCCGGAACAGGAGAACCGGTCAGGTAAACCGCGATAACGCCCGGCATATTAACATCGTAAGTTTTTCCCAGAAGCTGCTTTGCAAGCTCGCCGCCGCCCTCGCCAATCGCCATAGTTCCAAGCGCGCCGTACCGGGTGTGGCTGTCTGAACCCAAAATCATGTCGCCGCACTTTGCAAGCATCTCGCGCGCAAACTGGTGAATTACAGCCTGATGCGGAGGAACATAGATTCCGCCGTATTTCTGGGCGCAAGTAAGCCCGAACATGTGGTCGTCCTCGTTAATCGTTCCGCCAACCGCGCAGAGCGAGTTGTGGCAGTTCGTCAAAACATAAGGAATCGGAAACTTTTCAAGCCCCGAAGCGCGCGCCGTCTGAATAATTCCAACATAAGTAATATCGTGCGAAGTAATTTTGTCAAATTTGATTTTCAGTTTAGAAACATCGCCCGAAGTATTGTGCCTCTGCAAGATAGAATAAGAAATAGTGTTTTTAGCACAGTCAGCCGGATTTTTGCCCGGCACGGACTCAACTAATTTTCCGCCCGAAAGAAAAGCGCCGTTTTCCCAAAGTTTCATAAGATTCCTCGAATTGTCAAAAAGATAAATATATAGAAGAGAATAGCATAAAACGCGGATTTTCTCAACGCTCGTTATTTCTGATAAAAAAACTGGCCGACCCTTTTTATGTGGTCAATCAAATCCTGATTTGTGAGCTTTGAAAAAATCGATATGTCAACTTTTATTGGCAACAAGGAATCGTCAAAATCGTTTACAAGTTTTAAAAGAACAGAAGCCGGAATTTCTTTTTCTTCATCAAGTATCGTCAAATCTATATCAGAATCTTTGCGGAAATTTCCTTCTGCACGGCTTTCATAAACAACGATTTTTTTTATCTGCGGATATTTTGCGAATATTTCATTTATGATTTTTTCTTATTTTAAAGTCAGTCCAAAAGCCATTACAATTTTTCTTCCATAAAAATATATCTGTTTAATTTTAAACTTTACTAGAATAAGAACAAATACTATCATGTTGTACAATGTTTTATCTGAAAACAAAAAAAAACATTTTAATTTTTACACTGATTGCATCCGCAGTTGTATTTTCTGCCTGTCACTTCGGAACAGATGAAAGTTTTGAACTGAGCATAAAGGACACAACAAAAGACACTGCATTTGTAATTGGTTTTACATTTGATGACTCAACAAAATCTTACGCACGAATCAATCCTGGAACAATCGCAACAATAAACTGTGAGCAGGAAGTTACAAAAATCGAATTCTTTTCAGGAATAAATTTGCAGACTAAAGAAATGTATTTAAAGGCAACCTACAGCCACAGAATAAAACATACAACCACGCTCACAATTTCAGAAATTTCAGACGGAAAATATGTTGTGAAATAATCTGAATTAAAACCGCAATGTAAGCGAGGCTGTAACAGGCTGGTCAAAAAGATTTGAAAGTGAAATGTTTGGAGCGTCTGTTTCGTAATCTTTAGGCGAGCCGGTTGTGTTTTCTTCTGGATTCAAAGAAAGCTGTCTTGTATATGAAGCACCTATCTGGAAAACCGCATTCTCATTCATTTCGGCTTTAACACCAAGAGCGAATCCAGTTTCGTTTACAGTTCCGTGCAAGTTTCGTCCGCCACTATGCTTTTCGCTCATGTGGTCAAAATTCGCCCAGTAAAATCCGCATTTAAAACCAACGACAAACTGAACATTTTCTGTAACATCATAAAGTGCTGAAAAAGGAACACTAACGCGCCACTCTGTGTTTCCGTTTTCTGGGATCCAGTTTGTGTTTTCTACAACTTTTCCAACTCCGTCTTCTTCAAGTTCAGAAATCCTTTTGTTTACGGAATTATCCGCAGTGTTTACGCAGTTGAAATTCATCATAAATGACGGACGCAAGCCAAATTTTAAATTGTCAAGAATATTCCATTTCCAGCCAGCCCAAAAAGAAAATCCCTGCATCGGAGCAAGCCCCGAAACTTCATTTACAGCGGAAGGATATTTGAGAGTCGGCATTACAGTATAAGTTCCGCCCACTCCACGCATTCCATCCGGTGAAAAATCCAGCTTTAAAATAAAAGGAATTTGCGCCACATCAAGACAAAGAGATTTCCAGTATCTGAATTTTCCTTCCGCCTCAAATCCAAGCTTAATAGGAACTGATTCAAAAGTTTTTCCGATTTCAACTTTAGGAGCGGCAGTGCCAAGTCCTTTGTAAACATTTTTGTCGTAATAGCTTGCGCGCACTCCAAGTCCAAGAGACGGAATGCCTGCCATTATGCAAACGTCCATATCGGTCAGATTGTGAGGCCACGCCTTGTGATTCATTATTTTTGCATTGTAGCCTGCGCCCCAGTAAATCCCAAGAAAATTCGCAGCCCAGGCAAAATTAATCGCATCATCATAAAGTCCTGTGTGAAAATAATAATTGTCATCAAGCTGATTCTGCCAGTAGCGCACATCGAACATATCGCCGTACTGCGAACGGAAAACTCCGAATGAACACTCTTCTACAGTTCCAGAAGCATGAGAAAAAACTTCAGTTCCCAAAAAAACAAATAAAAATAAAAAAACTCCCAAAGCCTTCCAATTTTTTAACTTTAATCCGAACATAAATTTAAAACACCAAACCTTTTGTAATTTAGAAAACAGTCCAAAACAAGCGTATCAAAACGAAAACAATCAGCACGCATTTACACCGTCATAAATTGAATGCAACTCTAGACAATATATTCACTCAATATACTACACAAGATTTTTTTCGGCAAGCACCTTTGAATTTCTGTCCCAAAAAACGCTCGTTAAAAAGGACAGGTTTTCAGTTCAAACGAAATGATTTTTACCAAGTTTTCCTTGTTCTCAGCAAGCTATAAGCAAAACATACCCACTTTATCAGGTAAATTTAGTAACTATATTTTAAAATAAAGTAACTATATTTGGAAACCTTAAATCAAAATAGTAAACTTGCATGGCAGTTAATATTCTTGACAAATCTTTTTCTGGAATTCTTCCTTTATTGTGGGCTATTTCAAAAGAGCCGTTTGCAAGCACCCAAACTTTTGTATCATTTTCAGAAGGATTTTCTTTTGTTATATGGAAATGGATTGGCTCGTCTTTTTCGTTTGACCAAATACAAATCTTATATCCTAAAGTTCTGATATATACCGGCATTTACGCAGTCTCCACAGAATCCAACGTTCTGTAAGTTGTAATCGCAGGATAAATTTGCTTCAAATATTCTATATAGAACTGATTTTTTTTATCGTCAAAGTTTGAATGCAAAATTTTTCCGTCATTTGAAAGCAAAATAGATTCCGCAGTCTTTGTGTCTTCAAAGCAAACATTATCATTCGTATAAGTGATGAGTATTCCGTCTTTTTCGCAAAATTCTTTTCGCATATTTTCCTCCCTGCTATTTTTAAATTGTAAGATAATGTCTTGGTTTGACATAAGCAATTCCTACAAACAAATTATAACATACTTTGTGGCATAGGAAAATAATGCAGCAAAATACCCCAAAAAACATCTCTAAAAATATATTCATTCAAATCCTGGAAATTTTATTCCACATACATTATTCATATAACAAGCATATTCAAACATAGTTATTGTTAGTTTTTTTTGTACTGCTTAAAAACAGAAATTTCATAAAAAATGAATACTTGAAACTTCAAGCAAAATATAAAGATGTAGTACTACTGAAATTACAAAAAAGTATAAAGATTTAAAATTAAAAGAATTAAGATTGTCCTATGAATATCAAGAAAAACTACACAAGGAAAAAGAAGAGCAACGTCTGATTAGAGAACAAATGCGTGAAGAAGAAAAGCTTCAGAAAGAAATAGAAAGAAAACAAAAAGAAGCTGAAAATACAAAAATACCGACAAGTATTTAATTTGTATAATTCTAGTTTCGATTCTGTAAAGTCGCGGAACTGTAAATCAATAATAACAAGGCGAATGTAAACTTTTATATTTTACTGTCATTATCGGGCTTGCTCCGACTTTTTATCGCCAAACGGAAAATCCAGCAATCTGTAAAAAATCCGAATAGAAAGAAGAATTGATTTTTTCATTGTGCACCTCGTTTTAGTTGGATTTTATTAAAGTCAGAAGAAAACAGATATGCTTTTTCCGCATTGTTAGTTTTATATTTATTTTTGTAAAAAATTTAAATTTTACTTGATACAGATTTATTATAAAAATATACTGTTTGTGAGGAATATTTTTTATGGAACAAAAACTTTCAGAAACTGACAGAAAATTATTTTATGTAAAGCTTCCTTTTCTGCTGCTTTTATCTTCGTTTTCACCATTCTTGCTGGCTCCAATTTACTTATGTATTACTGGAATTGCCACAATTGATGAATTTATTACCATCCTGCTTTCACCTTACACTATTCTTGCATACGTGATTGCGGTTTTGTGCCCGTTTGCTTTTTACAGGTTTCTTCGGAAAAATATAGAAACTTATGATGGAACAGATGAAGTCATTAGGAAAATAAATCTTCTATTGAAATATTCCGGAAAAATAATTTTTGCAATAAATTTAGTTTTGGGAATTGCAATACCTTTTCTTGCCTGCTTTGTGATTCATTTAAAAGACACGCAGTTTGCAGCATTTGAAGGAAGTTCTCCGTATCTTTCAATCATTCTTATCTGCACAGGCTTTATGCTTCTCTACGGAATCAGCTTTTACACAGTTTTCAACAGCCGCTTCGAGCACTTCCTGCACTGGCTTCCGTTTGATAAATCCGTTGTAACTTCATCAAACCGCGAGCGAATCATCTTGATGACGCTTGTAAATCTTTTGGGCTGCTTTCTAATTATCACGGCATCTTTTTGGGTTCCCAGTGTTGCATCCGACTCTTCGGTTTCCGGCGTTCTGAAAGTTATTTTCCCAGCGGCGGTATTCAGTTTTATTTCAGTAGGACTTACAACTTCAGTTACCGCTTACGACATAAAGAACAACCTTCAGCAGGAAAAAGCTATTTTGGGTGCGCTTGCTGAAAAAAACTATGCCATAAAACATGCGCAGGTTGTTACAAGAAACGACTTCGGAATCATCATAAACGACTTGAACAACGCATACAAAATCATAAGAACGATTTTTCAGGAAATCAGCAAGGACGTAAATTCCACGCTGTCTGTTTCATCTGAAGTTTCTGAGCACGTTGACCAGTCAATTTCAGAAATCGCAAACGTAAAGAGCATTTCAAATTCTGTAAAAAATGAAATGATAAATCAGGTTGCTTCTGTTGAAGAGACTAGCGCGACAGTTGAAGAAATCATCAAGCACATCCGCCATTTGAACAATGAAATTGAAAAGCAGACATCTGCAATCGACCAGTCGTCGGCCGCAATCGAGCAGATGGTTGCGAACGTAAACGGTGTAACTTCAAGCCTTAAGAAAAACAACGGCACAGTCCAGGAGCTTGAAAGCGCATCCGAAGCCGGAATGAAAAAAGTCCACATTGCAAGCGAGCTTTCCGAAGAAGTTCTGGAAAAATCAACATTGCTTATGGACGCAAGCAAAGTCATTCAGGACATTGCAAGCCAGACAAACCTTCTTTCCATGAACGCGGCGATTGAAGCTGCCCATGCCGGTGAATTCGGAAAAGGCTTCTCCGTTGTTGCGGACGAAATCAGAAAGCTTGCCGAGCAGAGCAATGAGCGCGCAAAATCCATTGAAACAAACCTGCGAAGTCTTTCTGAATCAATCAATTCGGTTGCCACAAACGCAAACGAAGTTTCTGTTCAGTTCAACAATATTTATTCTCTCATAAAGAAAGTTCAGAACGAGGAACTTATAATTTCCAACGCAATGACAGAACAGACTGAAGGCAACAAGCAGATTCTTGAAGGAATCAGCCGGTTGACAGAATCAACAACAACTGTAAAGGACGGCGCGGCGGAAATGCTGAAAGGCGGCGAGCAGATTTCAATTGAAATGAAAAACCTGAACAAAGTTACTTCAGAAACAAACACAAAAGTAAATTCGATTAACGAATCTGTTCAAAAAGTTACAGAAACTTTGGCGGATTCAAAAGAACACGTTCTGGAAAATTCTGCAAATGTAAAGTCATTAAGCGAAAAAATGTCGGACTTTAAATTTTAACTTTTGCTATTGACATCGCTTCCCTTTTCCGTGCATACTGAAAAAAGCAAAGGGGGAGTAGTTACTTCCTTAAGAATCAACAGCCGGCTCTTTGAGTCTGGTTCTTAGGCTTCGGCTTGACCGGAGAAACAAGACCTTTTGCCTGATTATCCTGTTTATTTCAGGGTAACCGGGCAAAGGGTCTTTTTTTTTGCGGCGGCGGATTTTACAGATGGAGGTTTTAGAATGGAACGGATTTTGGATTATTTTTTAAGCGGAATCGGGGCGATGACCTGGCAGAATTTTGCGATGATTGCGATAGGCGCGCTGCTGATTTTTCTTGCGGTCTACAAAAAGTACGAGCCGATGCTGCTCTTGCCGATTGGTTTTGGCGCGATTCTGGTGAATCTTCCGCTGGCGGTTGTTCTTGGAACGGCTGAGCATCCTGGCGCGCTTCAGATTCTTTTTGACTGCGGAATTATGACGGAACTTTTTCCGCTGCTGATTTTTGTGGGCGTAGGTGCGATGATTGACTTTAAGCCGCTGCTTGAACGTCCGTGGCTTTTAGTTTTCGGGATTGTGGCGCATTTCGGGATTTTTATTGCGGCGGCGGTCGCATACTGGGGATTCGGTTTCAGCATAAACGAAGCGCTGAGCATCGGCGTTATTGGCGCGGCGGACGGTCCGACTGCGATTGTTGTGGCAAGCCGTTTCGCAAAAAATCTTTTGGGACAGATTACGGTTGTCGCCTATTCGTACATGAGCCTTGTTCCTATTATAATGCCTCCTGTAATCAAGCTTCTTACAACAAAAAAGGAGCGCACGACTAGAATTCAGGCGAAAAACAAGAACATTCCGCATTGGGTGATGGTCGTTTTTCCGGTGGCGGTTACGGTTGCGGTAAGCATTCTTGTTCCGGACGCGGCGGCTTTAATCGGTTTTCTGATGTTCGGAAATTTAATCCGTGAGTGCGGTGTTCTTGAAAAACTTTCGTCGGCGGCGCAGAACGAGCTTTCAAACATTGTGACTTTGCTTCTGGGAATCAGCGTGGGAGCGAGCATGACGGCACAGAATTTCCTTAACGTTCAGACGCTCCTGATTATGCTGCTTGGTCTGATTGCGTTTGCAGGCGACACAGTATGCGGAATCCTGTTCGCGAAATTCCTGAACCTGTTCCGCAAAAAAGGAAACAAGCTGAATCCGATGATCGGCGCGTGCGGAATCTCTGCGTTTCCTATGGCGAGCCGCGTAGTGCAGAAACTTGCCCTTGAGGAAGACAACCAGAACTTTATCCTTATGCACGCGGTTAGTGCGAACGTTTCAGGGCAAATCGGGTCGCTTGTTATAGGCGGAATAATAATGGGATTTTTAGGCGGAATGTAGGCAATGTCAACAGGAATAATGATTGCAGGGCCGTCCGGAAGCGGAAAAAGCTCGCTTGGGAAAATCGTCGCGGAAAAACTGGGCTTTCCGTATTTTGATGTGGACGATTATATTTGGAAGAAAGACACGAGCGCGCCATACACTCAGATGTATTCAAAGGCGGAAAAGATAAGATTGCTGAAAAGCGGCATTGAGCCTTATGAGCATTTTGTGATGGCAGGCTCGATGAGCTCCTTTCATCAGGCGTTCGACGACAATTTTGAGATGATGGTCTTTCTTTACGCCGAGACTGAAATCCGTTTGCGGCGCGTCCACAAAAGGGCAATGGAACGGTTCGGCAAAAGAATACTTGAAGGCGGAGATTTGTACGAAAGCCACCAAAAATTTCTGGAAAGCAACCGAAGATACGAAAGCGACAGCTCTCCGAATCTTGGCGAACAGAAAGAATGGATGAAAAGTCTTCCGTGCGTAAAAATCGAGCTGGACGGAGGCAGAAGCCTCGAAAGCAACGCTCAAATCATTGTAGAGAAATGGAATAAAATGCAGACAAATGTCCCCTGTTTTCAGCGTTGAAGAATACAAAGAATATCCGCACACACAAGTGCGAAAACTGACTTCCGATGAAATAAAAAAATATATGAGCGAACGATGAATTTCAGTTTAGGAGTTTTGTTTATCCGCTGTGCCGGATGTGATATACTCGGCTTGGCGAATCAGAATTTTTTACTTCAATAAATCTTCATGAACAAAAAGGAAACATTTCAGAAATGAAAGACGGACTAAAGTCAAAGAAAAACACGGATTCAGGCATTGACAGCATAAAATACAGATTGGGAAAACTTGAGGACATCGAAACAATCACCGTCCTGATTCAGGAGGCGATTAAGGAAATGGAAAAGCCCGACCCGAACGTTTGTTGAGCTTGCCGAAACAAAGTGAGGGTAACGCCCAAAAGAAAAATCAAGGAAAATGTGAAAAAATTTGTTTTATTTGCGACAAAAGGGTCATATTTTGATGAATAAAAAGAAGGATAAAGCAGATGAAAATTATTGATATTGTTGGTGATAATTATTTGGGCAAATGGAATAAAACCAGAACCGCCTGCAGAGGAATCGTAATTGAAAATTCAGAAATCCTGCTTTCATACGAAAGTGTAACCGGGCAATGGATGATTCCCGGAGGCGGATTAGAAGAAAACGAAAGCGAAGTGGACTGTTGCATTCGCGAAGTTGCGGAAGAAACCGGAATTTTGGTAAACACTTCTGAATGTCTGCTTGAAATAGATGAATATTACGAAAATTGTAAATTGATTAACAAATATTTTATCTGCAAGGTGAAAGGAACTACAAACACAAAACTGTCAGAAAGAGAGCAAAAAGTCGGAATGGAAGCAAGATGGCTTTCTGTTGATAACGCTAAAAACATATTTTCAAAGCACACTTCATATACTGAAACAGACGAAATGCGAAGAGGACTGTATTTAAGAGAGTACACGGCATTGTGTGAATTAGTTTGATTGCCCTGAATATTGTGTTATTTATCGGGATTATACTTGCAAATTGTGTCTTCGTGCGTATGCGTCGTCATTCCGAATCTCACAAGGGCCGTTTGCTCCTACGCTTTTATCAAAAATGTCGTCACACGGCGAGTCGCTCAGTTCAGGGCGAATCCCAAGGTCTGCGTGTACTACGTTGACGATACAAAGAACAAATACAAGGGCGCGCTCTTCACCGGCACAATCGAAGTCTGTACTGACCACGAAACAAAGGCAATGCTCTGGCGCGACGGATTTGAAATGTACTACCCGAAAGGCGTGGATGATCCCGACTACTGCGTCTACCGCTTCACCGCACAAAGCGTAAACTATTACCACGGACTTTCCAACATAACACTTCAGATTGAAGAAATTGGATAATAAATATTAAAAAACAGTCTGTATAAAGCGGAATCCCTTTTTACTCGTCAGTTCCCATTTCAAGAATAAGATTTACTATATTCTCTTCAATTTTCAAACGCTTTGCAATTTCAGCATTTTTCCATCCGTCTTTTTTCAGCTTAATAACATTCGATTTTAGTTGCGGAGTAATATTTGAACCAGTTACAGCAGATGGCTTGCTTCCAACTTCCTTCGCTGTAATATCATGAAGAAGTTTCAACTTGCTATCAGCATCAGAATAAAGTTTTTGCAGCCTGACTTCTGTGTTAAGAATTCCATCACGCGAATCTTTGATTTTCGCAATACGTTCTTCCGCATCATCAATCAAACTTTGCAAAGAAGTTATTTTATCAACGGCATCATTAATTTTTCCGCTGTTCTTCATAATCTTATCAATATGGTTTTGCATTGACTTGATTTCATCCGGCAGAGAATTAACTTTGCCTGAGCATTCTTCAAGACGTTTTTCAAGCTGTGAAATATTTTCAAAAGAGCTGTCAACTTCTTCTGCGACACGATCGTAAGTTTCTTTTTTATTTTCTATCCGCTCAAGTTTTGACTGAACATTTGAAATGCTGTCCTGAAATTTTCCAACCTTTGCCTGCATATTTAAAATATCATCGCTCATAGAAGTGAGTTCCTGAATCTTTGAATCCATGCCGCTGCTCAAATTCATAAGCGTATTGAATTTATATTCAATGCTGTCCAAACGAGATTTATCCGAGCTATACGCATTCAAACGTGAATTAACATCATCGCCGAACTTTTCAAGACGCTGCGCCTGAGCAGACAAGTCATTTAGTTTTTCTTCAAAATTTTTCACTGCTGAAATTTTTTTGTTTAAATCATCAATAGAAGTTTCAAGCTGTTTTTTCAAAATATCTGCCTTGTCAAAGACCGCCGTTTCAGTTTTGAAAGTTCCAATGCTTTTGTTGATTTCATCAATTTGGAACTGAAGCTTATTCGCCTCCTCGCCGATTTTATCAAAGGCATTGTTGTAAACACGCATATATTCGTCAGTCTGCTTGTCAAATCTACTTTTGAGTTCCTTGCTTTTTTTGTCAGCATAATCTTCCTGGTCAGCCGTTGATTTCTTTACATTTGCAAGCATATTTTCATATTGCTCACGGAAATCAGCAAGAGCCGCCTTGGACTTTTTATCGTAATCATCAAGAACATCTGTAGCTTTATTTGCCGCAACAGAAAAATCTTTTTGCAAGTCATTTATTTTTTGATCATTTGTGTCGGCAAGAAGCTTGAGCTGATCTTCAATTTGCTGCGAGGCATCCTCGTATTTTCCTTTAAGACTGTTTTTCCAAGCTGTAAATTCCTGCACAGCCGCATCGATTGTTGCCGACTGAGATTCCTGCTTTGAAAGAAGAATCTCGCGGAAATTTTCAAACTTGGAATTCAAATCATGCTCAATTTTATCAAGCTGACCATTCATGCGCTCATTATAACTGTCAGTTTCTGTCTTTAAATATTCATCCGCATTTTCAATCGTTTTTTGAATTTCGTTTCTATACTGCTCAATAAAATCATGAATTTTCTGATTCACTGTATTAATCTGCTCCTGAACAGTTGTCTGACCGGAAAGCAACGCTGTCTGGAATTTCTTTTCCTGTTCAAGTGTTTTCTTTGTAAGTTCGGAAATTCGTTTTGCAAGAGCATCATCATATTGCTTCTCCAAAGCTGCACGTTTAACTTCATACTCAGCTGTAAAATCAGAAAACTGCGCGTCAAATTTATTTTTCCAGTCAGAAAGTTTTAGAACAACATCATCCTGACGTTTTGCAAGATCAGTTGTAAATGAATCTTCGAACACTTTGACTTTTGCGCTAAGTTTAGCAACGGAATCTTTTTTAATTTCATCAAGTGAAGTCTGAACAGAATCCAAGTCAACTTTTAGTTTTTCATATTTTGCAACAATTGATTTTTCAAAGTCAGCCTGAGTTTTTTCCGCGCCTTCAGAAAATTTTTCAAAGTCGCCTATGACTTTTTTCTGGCTTTGATCCATAAGTTTTCTTAAAGATGATTCAAGTTTGTCAACGTCAGCTCCGGCAGTATTCAATTTTTTAAACCTATACTCCATTTCTTTTTTGTAAGCATCGAGCTGCTTGTCCAAGGCTTCAAGATATTTTGTCTGGCGGGCATCACATTCAGCGGCAACATTTTTTGTAGAGGAAAGCAAACTTCCATTAAGTTCATCAATCTGATTTTGCATTGACAAAGAAAATTCCTTGAGCTTTTCAGAATTGCTTTCATTTTCATTTTCAATTCGCTCGGAAATTTCTTTTGCATTATTTTCAATTTGCTCGTAGCGGGAAAGAATAGAAGAAAGCGTTCCGTCAATATTTTCCTTTATCGATTTTGTTTGCGCATCAAGAGAACCAAGGGAAGTTTTTATATCGGAATGCATTTCGTCCACGCGCTTTTGAACATCGCCTTTGTACTTGTCAAGATTTGCAGAACTCAAACTGCTGAATTTTTCATAAGCATCGTTTTCATCTTTTTCTGCTTTTTCAAGTATAGAAGAAAATATTCCATTGTATTTTTTTTCAAGTTCAGAAGACTGGTTTTCAACAGAATTCTGCAAAGCTTCCAATTTTTCAGAATTAACTTTCACATCCTGCTTTAACGCCAATGTAATTTCATTTACATTTTCTGTTGTTCTTGAAATCTGTTCTTGAACTTTTTCAATTGCAGTTTTCGCATCTAAAACAAGGCTGTCAGTTTTTTCTTCAATCTGCTTTTGCGCATCTTCAACATAAGCAAGAGCGTTTCCAGAAAGTTCATCCGTTTTTGTAGAAATTATTTTCTGGACATCTTCAAAACGACTCTTTGCATCTACAATCGCATCTTCTGAAAGAGACTGAATTTCATTTGTGCGCTGATTAATAAGTTCCTGCAAATCGCGGGTTTTGTTTTCAAGCTCTTCTTTTAAAGAGTTAGTATTCTGCTCAATTTTTTGCGTGTACTCAGAAGTTGTGGACTTATACTGCTCCATCGCTCCGTAAGTTTGAGTTTCAACATTATTTTCAAGATCAGCAAGTTTCTTTTCAATTTCCTGAGCACGTTCATGAATTTGACGTTCAAGAGCCTCTGTTCGTTCCGCAAGTTCTTTGCGCAAAACATCAGTTCTATCTTCAATATCCTGCGTATAACTTGAAGTCGTCGTTTTGTATTTTTCAATGGCTTGCGCTGTCTGATTTTTTACATCTTCTGTAAGATTTGAAAGTTTTCTGCGGACATCATCTTCAAGTCCGTCTGTGCGGTTTTTAATTTCAGTGGAAATTGAAAGAGCCTTGTTATTTATGTCTTCAAGTTTCTTTTTAAATATGCTGTCAATCGAATCAAACTTATCAATGAAACTTGTATTAAGTGCTGCTGTTTTCTGGCGGATTTCATTTTCAATTTTTGAAATAGAATTTTCTAATGAAGTGTTTGAAGCTCCTGTTTTTTGTTTTATTTTTGCATTAAGCTCATCAACATTTTTATCCAAATCAGCATCAAGGGAACGCATTTTTTCCTTGAGCTTTGAATCCAAATTTGAAGACTTTTCATTGAACAAAGCAATAAGCGCCTGGGATTTTTTCTTCATTTCGGATTCTGCATTTTCATTATTTAAATCCAAAGATTCTTTCAGCTTCTTTGTTTTTAAATCATAGTTTTCTTCAAGCTCTCGTGTTTTATCTTCAAAAAACTGAATAACGTTACGGCTTTTATCTGCAAAGGTCGAATCCATGGAAGAACATTTTTCCTCATAAGATTTTGAAAGATCCTTCATTTTTTCTTCAATATTCGAGAACATATCGGAGTAGCTTTGCTCTAAAGAATTTTCAAGGTCAGAAGTTTTTGAGTTGTATTCAGTTTCAAGGGAAGCCACGTTACTTTTGAAAAACTCTTCCAACCGTGAAGTTTTTTCTTCCAACTGAGAATCAAGTGAAGAAATTTCAGAATTGAGCCGCTCCGAAAAATCAGAAATATTCGACTCAAGTTCAGAAGAGAAAATATCAGATTTTTGTTTCACATTGTCTTCAAAGACTGAAGTCTTGTCCTCAAAAATTTTCGCTTGCTTTGTGAAAGTTTCAAGCAAGGAAGAAAATTTATTTTCCAATTCATTTTGAAGAGAATCAGCGCGCTCTTTATAACCGGCTTCAATAGAATTTGAAGTTTCATTGAAATAAGATTCAATCTGTGAAAGTTTTTCTGAAAATTTATTTTGAATGCCTGACGATGACTGCTCAAGTTTTTCTTCAATTTCAGAAATTCTTCCAGAACATTTGTCTTCAATCCTTGAAGTAGAATTTTCAACAATGTCAGAAAGTTCTTTTATTTTGTCAGCAAACTCACTTTCAAAAGTTCCTGCGGATTCATTTATTTTATCTTCAAGCGCACCAGTTTTTTCAGCAAGAGAATTATCAAGACCAGCAACGGCATCTTCCAAACGTGAATCAAAGTTTTCAGAACTTTCTTTTAACTCCTGTTCAAGCGATTCAATTTTTTCAGTCCAAGTGCCGGTAAGAACATTTGTACGCGCATCAATCATTTCTGAAATGCGTTGTGTGCGCTCATTCAACTGAGAATCAAGTGAAGAAATTTCAGAATTGAGCCGCTCCGAAAAATCAGAA
>OQWI01000544.1_pt1 | contig 17255 bp, 12 predicted proteins | sample 1691551 | NCBI WGS metagenome assembly OQWI01 (sample SAMN03418259, study PRJEB22391) | human gut metagenome | biome: human-gut; feature: organic feature; material: feces | host: Homo sapiens | place: Tanzania | collected 2013-01
AGAAATACTTCCTGAAGATATGGAGAAATATGCACTTCGTGAGATATTATCCTGCTGAGGCTCTAAGTGAACCTATTTTCAGAACGTGGCATTTCTTCTGGAGGATGAAAAACAAAAGAAGTTGAAATTGAAGAGTATAACATCATGCAAATCATAGAGAACTCTTCTTGTCACAATCATTATGACTGCTTACTTAACTTATGCAAGCAAGCTGATGAATTAGTGATAGCAAGTCCTTTCTGCTTCCCAAACTTTGAAACGTTTGTTTCCAACGTATCAAAGAAGGACTCTGTCAGAAAAATCACGTTCATCACTACGATGAAAAACGATGAAGCAGTTGAAAAGATAGATTCCTTGTTGTCTTTTCGCAAAGCGATGAAAGAGCATGGTATTGATTGGCAGATGCGTATTGACAATATGCTGCATGGTAAGGTGTATATATTCAAGAATAATGATGCTCCATTTGCTGCCATCATAACGTCTGCTAATCTTACACAACATGGATTAAAGCAAAATCATGAATGGGGATGTATAGTTGAAGATGCCCAAGCCATTGGCTGTATGGAAAAACAGTTGCTTGTCGATGCTGACATTGAACTGACAAGTGATAAGTTGGAGCTGATAAAGAAAAGAGCGGACAAGACTCGTGAAGAAGGTTGGAAGAAAGAGAAACAGCAAGAGATACAGATAGATGACATACTCAGACTACCCCAAATACCAAACGGAACAAGATTCTTCATCAAGCCTATTGGGTCTAATAATCACAAAATTTTTGAAGGTGACTACTCTGAAACGTTTCAAAAACAACATTTTGCGAATAGAATGCCAAAAGCCGTGCGTGTTGGAGATATACTCATTACCTACGCTGTTGGTGCAAGAAAAATCATCTCGGTTTTCAAAGTAATGAGTTCTCCCAAACATACCAATATACCAAATGACCGTTGGCCTTGGTTTGTGGAGGTGAATAACCTGACGACAAATTTAGGAAAGACTTGGACAAAGAAGGACCTGAAGGTCATGGACATAGCTAGAGAGTATGCCGAGATATACAAACTACCTGTCACTCAACGTGGTGGGTATAACTTGAACGGACTGATGCTTGGTAATGACAAAATACAACTAACCTATGAGTTCGCTAGGTACTTGTTCGTCCTTGCAATGGAAGCAAACAAAGAATAGCAATATATGGCGAACGGTATTCTCGCCTCTTTTTATTATGAGATTCTTTTCGGGGAAGGAGCTAAGTAGCCTGTTTTATAATTTTCAAGATTTAACGACTTATGAATGGAACAAGCATTGATAAAGAATGCCTGCCTAAGTTGCCTACAGGCATTCGAGGACTTGACAAAGTATTGTATGGTGGCATAGATGTAAATGTCTTGAAAGCTTTGCATATAGGTGGCAATAATATTCCAAGGACTCCTTTGGTTATTGCCATCAAGGGTAGTGAAGATGACAACGATAAAAGTGTGCTTGCCATGCAAATGCTTTATGGCATAGCCCAGTCTGTAGAAAAGATAAAGGCTGATTATCAACATATAAATAATGGTTGGAATCAACCTGTCATGTATTCCACATATTATCAAACGCATAAACTTGATGATATGTTCTTGGATTACTTTATTTCTTCTTCACTTCAAGAGATACTCAGAAAGAAAGCCTCGAAAGACGCAAACGTCAATCTTAGCTCCAATATTTTTACCAATCTACTGTTTGATAGTTCCAATATCTTATGCCAAGGCATTTCTACAAATGCCAATATTCCATACACTGCTGTAGCCAACAAAACTGATGCTATGATAGGAGATGGCATCATCTATTATAACAGACGGACTAACTCGCTTCATGTAAAGGCTGATTTGACTGCGGACGATAACAAGTACAATCAAGTGTATTTAAGGAAGTTTGATTCAATCAATGAGTATAGCCAGATGTTTAGTATTAAGCAACAAGACGCTTTATTCTATAAATATACGGGGTTGCGTTTCTTGCCTTTTTCAATGATTGGAAATCTCACTTATAGCCAGTTGACTACAAGTATTGCTAATCCAAAAGAACTGATTGCTGTGGACTTGTCTGCATACAAGGATTTGGCAGTAACTAAAATAAACGGTTTGCTGAATCTGTTGCATGATGCTAAAATCGTGATCTTGGTTGTAGACTCTACTGCAGAGATACCAGAAAATCGTGTGAACATGATGATAGAGCTGTCACAAAAAGTAGATCATAAGTTCGTTTTGAAGTATTTGCAAATCACCAAGAGCGACAGTCAGGACTTTGCACCAGGATTGCACCAATACAAGAAACGAGATTATGGAATTGAGGTATATCCACGCAAAGAATTGTACCTTTATGAGCGAAGATACCTGCAACGTGCGCTGGTTTATACTCATGCAGATGCCTTGACGGAAACTTACCAACAATACATGAAACTTCAGAAGTATTATATTGATACTCCTACAACGACTTACGAGGACTATGAGGCAGACATTGCCTCGGAGGAAAACAAACCTTTCTATGCCATTTATCCGAAGAACTACATGGAGCAGATGTCTATCGACTTGCTCAACAGGGTGTTTATTCCTATCAATCCGCTTCGTAACTTGCTGCATAAATCAAAGAACGAAACGGAGTTTATCGAGAATGAGTATATGTATGGCAATGCGGGATTTGTGACGGCGGTCATTGGAAAGGCAAATACCTATAAACGGTTTTTGACCTTTGGAGGCATCTTTGGTTCGGCATGTGCCGAAGACCATACGCTGATTATCATGATGAACAAGGAAGAAATGGTGACAAGAAGACGGTTGGCGTGTCCTGCCCGTCCGTTATGCGGAGACAGAGACAAGGCTTGCCGCAGTTGTTATCACTATATCCACTTTATGAATATCTGTATGGGGAATATTACGCCAGAAGAATTCTTGTATTATTTGGAAAGGCAGATAGAAGTGACATACGATGGCGACCAGAAAAAGCATATCAGAAGAATCGTGATAGATGATTTGCAGATAGTGGATTTCTGTTTCCCAAGATTGGGCGATGGCCTGTTCTTGGCTGCATTGGCGGAGTTGTGCCGTGAGCATGACATTATCCTTTATATATTATGCGACATCTCGGGAAAGCTACTTCCTCCCCTTCGTGCATTGGCTGACAATGTGATAATTACTCAAAAGGACAAGAAGGATGGGCATCCACTGATTTTTGTGGAGAAGTTTGCTGGCTACACCAATACACCGAGCAAGATGTATTGTGGAAAAGTGAAGAATGTTAATAAACTGTTTAGATGTGTTGAGAAAGACGGCATCAATTCCTTCGAACTCCAAACAAATATAGTGGAGCTTGAAGATATGGATGAGAACCTATTTATGAACTAAGATAATACCACAAGCTTATGTTGGATTCTAAAGATTTTTCGTGGAAAGGGTTAACGAAGGAAGATAAAATTACAGTCATTGCCACTGTCGTTTGCCCGATAGTAACCTTATTGGGTACGGTCGCTTCTTTCTTCATCAAGACAATCAAACAATTCTTTGGTTTTTCCACTGATGGTTGCATTTCTTGGCTGTATTTCCTGCAAGCCGCTTTCGTTGCTATCTCGTTTTTGTTTATTTGGCAACACCGAGATTCAATCTTGCGAAAGTTGACCCAAAAGGAAGGGTTGTTAAGAAACTACCTGCAAAAGGAATGTCATCTGCGGAATGAAGAGGAGTTTACTATGGATGACAGGTTTGCCGTCATCAAGGAGACAGTAGAGAAGTTCTACCAATGGTGGATGGTGATATGGGTGGTATGGTTCATCTATTATGGGATGCTGTTTCTGAACAGTTTGTTTACTTTCCAAGAAGCCTGTGCATTTCTGAATACGCAGGCTCTATTCTGGGTAAGATGCGGTGTGGATTTTGCTACCAGTTGCTTTTTGTTCTTGATTTATCTGACACTGAACAATGTGACAGTAGCGAAGAGGTTTCGTCAAGATTACCATTCGTTTGACTTTAAAATCGGTTCGGTGTTCTTATTTGTCGCTATTATCATTATAGGGACATTTTTGATATATTGCGCTTCGATGTCAGAGGCAAGCCATTTGTTTACACCTATGCTGATGGTTAGTTTGACTCTTGGCATATTCTCCACCTTCACCTTTGTGTTGATGCTAGGAAAGCTAAATAGCTTCTATCTTCAGATACCGATATTCTTGAACATCATGGTGTATCTGTATGCAATAGCACAGATTTTCACGCCATTAGGTCTGTTGGCTGATGGATGGGAAAACTTGCGAGACAATTTTGTGATAACTACCATACCTTTTGATGTGCATGGTAAGGAGCAGGACTGCAATAATTTTAATGTGGTTGTGTCATCACCATGTATAAACCAAGCCATTCAAGCATATTTGGATAAAATACATATCATCTTCCTTTGCATCACACTTATCGGAAAGATGTGCCTTGCATACGTTATCTATTGGACGGTGTATAAGTCTCGCTTCATCTATTTCGTGGTGACGAAGAGCATGGCATTAACAGAGACACCAGAGAAGCTGATGGTGTTTTGGAAGTATATTGGGAAGAGTGAGAATTGAATGAATGACAAAATGAGAGTATTGAGAACGATACACCCTGTAGGTCATGGAGGCTTCTTTACGGAAGAACTCTGTGAAGGAAACGATTGCTTTAATGTTGTTTATGATTGTGGCACTCGTAATGGACTTCAATCGCTGGAGCAGAACATAAATCAAGCTTTTCAGAAAAAGACGACCATCGATTTGCTATTTATTTCTCATTTTGACAGCGACCACGTTAATGGTCTGGGACTTCTAAGAAAAAAGTCTCACCTGAATGAGCATACAAAAGTTGTGATACCGTTCCATTATCCTGAGTATTTTGCCTTACTCAATCCATTTTTATACACTTATTATGAAAGGTGTATGAATATTATCCGAAGCACAGGGGCAACGATTATAGAAGTGGAAGAAATGAACCCATTTGAGGAATCAGAAACTTGGTTGGATTCTGATGGAGGTGACAACCATTCGTTTGTATCATTTGGGCATCTAAGAGGCATCATACCAAGTGGAAGCCGAATAGTTCTTTCTCCTAAATGGGTATATGTGCCTTTCAATTTGAATAATTCCAAAGTTTTCTTTGACACATTCGAGGATGAGGTGCGAAATCAGCTTGGTATGGACATCGGTAATATGACACTATTAGAGTTGGAGCAGAATGTGGATATTCTTAGGGGTATTTATCAACTCATAGGGAAAAAGAATGACAGAAGTTTCAATATCAACAGCAATTCCCTGATTGTATTGTCCTATCCTACTAAGGAGGTTAATAGCTGTAATACCCTCATTGGACTTCGTAAGTTCTCTGCAGATGCAGTCTCAGCCCTATATACAGGGGATGCCTATTTGAAAGATTTTACCAAAGGAAGTTTGCCGTTTAGGTATTATTCTGCATTGAAGAGAGTATTGGGTAAGTATGTTCACTATCCTGTCGGATTATTTCAAATTCCACATCATGGGAGCAACAACAATTATGATTTTCAGTTGCAGAACGAAGCTGCTCTATGCCAATTCGCTTTCTGCTGTCAAGATGATAGAGATAAGATGCAGGGTACGACAAGGTATGTGTGCAATGACCTTGGCGGTATTGCAAAAGTGATGCTTCATGTAGTGGATGAGAATGGAGGAAGTGAGATTGTGCAGGAGATAGTGGGATGAAATCCTTCACTACGCAATAATATCAACGAATAAGCTCAAAACTTTATTGATTATGACATTAGAAATTCTTAGAAACTTTATACAGTCTTCAAATCTTAATTTTCTGTATGGCTCAGGTATATCCAGACCATATTTGTCCACTTTGGGTAATATTGAAAAGTGGTTGACCAAATTGGTGGAAGATGATAGTAAAGAGCCGTATAAAGAAGTCATAAAAGCATCTTTATATAAGGCATATTGCGATAGGGTAATTCTTAAGAATCGTTATTTCTATCCTGATAAAGACTTCTTGGAAACAAAGTCGGCCTATACGGACTTTTTCAGCGTATGCAATGAGTTGATGAATAAAAGAAATTCTCAACTATTAAACAAGCAAATCAATCTTTTTACAACGAATATAGATTTGCTCGCTGAAGAAACCTTGGAAAAATCAGGAATAGAATTGAATGACGGTTTCCGAGGTACGCTAAAGCCTGCCTATAGTGAGAGTAACTTTCAAATATCCCTTTCTAAGTCAAGTATGCAGTTTCATAAACAAGCAGAAGTTCCAATGTTTAATTTGATAAAAGTGCATGGAGCGGTTAACTGGAAAGAACAAAACGGAACAATACAAAGTGATACAATACTGATGTATTATGTTCAACAGGCTCTTGATAAGATAGATAAAGACTATTTTGTGGAATTACAGAATGCAGATAAGAAAGAAAAGACATTTGATGAGGTGAAAACGGAAGCTGATGAAATAGCTCTTATACTGCCTGACGATGCATACAAAGAATTCTTTGAGGCTTACAACAAAATTGTGATGATTAATCCTACAAAGGAAAAGTTTAAGACAAGTGTTTTGGATTATCATTTCTACGAATTGATGCGTATATATTCAAATGCCTTGGAACGTGAAAACAGCATTCTCTTTGTAATGGGATTTTCTTTTGCAGATGAACATATAGCACAAATAACCAAGCGTGCAGCAGACACAAATCCTACCCTACAGGTTGTTGTCTTTGCATACAGTGACGAAGATGAAGAGGGCTATAAGAAGAATCTTCAGATAGAACATGGATGCAGCAACAATAATATTCTGATATTGACGCCTACGAAGTTTAAGGAACTCAATAATGAGAAGTATAGAGGGTTATGTTCAAAAGTTTCATTCTTTGACCTTAAAACTATCAATCTTATTTTCAAGGAAATATCCTATAATATTCATTCTTGTTATGGAGCATAATAATGTTTCAATTTATAGTTCTGTCTTCAGAATAGGAGTAGTCCACTCCGTTGACGGAAGAGTTGTAAAAGTTCTTGTTGATAAGGATAAAAATAATAGCCACTTGATTTTTCAAGGTCAACTGATTAAGAATGTTGCTGTGGGCAGCTATGTGAAGATACTAAAAGGTTTTGAGACGATCATAGGCAAGGTTGAAACAGAATATGTTGAGGTTGACAAGGGGATAAATGGGCAATATAACTCGCAAGAAGAATACATCAATCGATATTTGATAGTCAAGTTGATTGGGCATGTAGAAGGCGATAACTATAGAAAAGGATTGACAGAACTCCCTCTGATTGCCAATGAATGTCATCTTCTTACCAATAATGAATTTGAAATGATTCACTCTTTCGGTAGTAAGGATGATGTTTTTATTAAGATTGGTTCAATCGCCTCGGATCCATTGGTGCCAATTTCGATAGGTGTAAACAAGTTGTTTGCCAGCCATATTGGAATCTTTGGCAATACGGGCAGTGGTAAATCTTATACGTTGGCTAAAATTTACAGGCAGCTATTTGTGTCTTTCAAGGACAATGCCAAGTTTAGAGAGAATGCCAAGTTCCTCTTTTACGATTTCAATGGTGAGTATTCTAAGAAGGAAGCTATCATTGAGGGGAAGAAAATATATGACTTATCAACAAATACGAAAGAGGGTTCTGACAAAATTCCGCTCTCGGATGATGATATGCTTGATGAGAACCTCCTTTGTATTTTTGCCAGTGCTACAGAGAAAACCCAAAGACCTTTTATTGTTAGATGCATCAAGTTGTACAAGTCTATCGGTGGAGAACTTGATAAATTCAAAAATTATTTGAGAGACCAAATATTTTCCATTCTTCAGATGTCAGATAAAGTAAAAGGAGATTTGCTGATAGATTATGTTGAAGAAATCCTCCCACCGAAGATAAAAAACGGCATTGAAGAAGGATTGAGAAAAGACTTCTCTTTTCATACCAATGGGCAATGTTACTATACTAGAGATGGGAATACCTTTATTAATTTTCAGGAAAGACCTCAGTATATCAAGAATTTGGCTATTTATAGACAGGTTGATGATTTTTCTTTTTCAAATAACTTCATTAAGAAGTTCATTTGCATCATGTATATGAGATTGATATATGACATGCTTGGGAATAGAGCTATGAATGAGCATATAGCTCCTGCTATCAATAAGTTGAAGAGTAATGAGAAGAATATAGAAAAGGTGTTTGATTTCTCTAGTCAAATTAATTCATTCTGGGATAAGTCGAATATTGTTGTCATCAATCTCTGCAATGTCAACACTGATATGAAGAAACTGATTCCACTTCTGCTGACAAACAAGCTCTATAACGAATATAAGAAAAAGAGAGACAACAAGAGTTATCTCAATATCATAGTAGATGAAGCGCATAATATTCTTTCGTATCAATCTACTCGTGAAAGTGAGAGTTGGAAGGACTATCGATTGGAGGTGTTTGAAGAGATTATCAAAGAGGGACGCAAATTTGGCGTATTTATGACCATAGCCAGTCAACGACCATCTGATATTTCTTCTACCATCATTTCACAACTTCATAATTACTTCATACATCGTTTGATGAATGAAAGGGATATTCAACAGGTGAGCAACACCATTTCTTATTTGGATAAAGTTTCCGTAGAATCCCTACCAATATTATCAACAGGTGTTTGTGTGTTGGCTGGTCAATTGGCAGAAATGCCGATCATAGTGCAAATTGATAGAATAGAAAAGAAAAACAAGCCTCAGAATGAGACGATAAATCTCATTAAAGCTTGGGGCGAATAAAAAATACATAGATATGGCTGATTTTAAAATTCTTGCAGTAAAAATACTTCCTGGTTGTAGCAGTCGTATTAGGAAGGTCTTGTATGAAAATAAATGGTACTTATTTTATAAGGACTATGAGGTTACACAAGATGGAAAATGGCTAAAAACAAAAGATGTAAAATCTGTCCCGAACGACTTTTATCATGTGTCAGACACAAGTCCTAACATATCAATTTCTGCCATAGTTGGAAAAAATGGTGATGGGAAAAGTAGTTTGATAGAATTGATAGTTCGTATATTAAACAATGTGGCTTATGCAGCATACAGGGATATAAATAACACCGTGATGCATGTCGAAGGACTTCGGGCAGAACTGTTTTTCTCGATAGATGATGATGTATATAGCTTTAGGTGTGAGGGTTATGACATCATTTTTAAGCAAAATGCATCTTGTCAGATGCTTGTAAATAGCACATTTAGATTCGATTACGCTCATATTTTATTTTATACAGACGTTACCAATTATTCTATCTATTCCTACAATTCCATTGATTTCATTGAAGCAAAGAACCATTCAAGTTGGATTGACTCTATTTTCCATAAGAATGATGGATATCAAACTCCAATCGTATTGAATCCTTGTCGGCATCTTGGAAAAATAGACATCAATTCTGAAACACATCTGACAAAGCAACGTTTGATGGTGCTTTGTATGCAAGATATGGAAGGACATGGCATTCGGAATATCAATGATAATTGCTACACTGAGTTTTTTTCAATAAGTACTGTGCATTTTTCTAATTTATTTCATGGATTTGAGCAGTTTTGTCATGTAGTAAAGAGTAGGATGGAGCTAAATAACACTGACCGAAAAATTGAAAAAGTAACTGTTGAGTGTTTCATGCATAATGTTAGGTATTTAGCAGCTAATTATCCTTCTCTTGTGGAGATAGCCAAATCAACCAACCAAAATGGGGTGGTTGATTTGAATGGATTCTTGGCATTATACCAAAAAGTTGGTTGGATAGAGAATGAGGAGCAAGAAGTCTATGATTTTCTCAACTATGTTACCTATACTCAAATGGAGCGAATGATGGAGATTGCCGTCATAGATCAAGTATGGCAACATATATTCAAATACGGGCGATTCCGACTAAATGATGATGTATCTATCAAAAACAAATCCGATGTTGAAGGAGACTTCTTGAACATGGCTTATTCCTATTTGGTTGGCAAAACTGTTGATATATTTAATACTTATAGGCGTACATACAAATATAATATATTGAATGTTTGGGGGAAAGATCCTTTACTTTATAATCATATAGAAGATTTACACAGATGGCTGTTGGGTGAGGATACGAATGCGAAAGAAAGACCTTTCCAAATATTATTGAATGATATCTTACAAGGTAAAAGTCATGTTACATTGAAATTGCGCCAGACGCTTTACTTTATACTCTACAACAGAAAAAACAAATTTTTAAACAATGCTTTCAATAAGAATTCAGAAGAGGTCGTATCTTTTGGAGAATATTATGAGTCCATTATCCAACTGTGTCAAGAGCATAGCTTGGAATTGATAGAATTGTTGCCTCCTCCTATATTTGAGTGGGATATTCTAATTGATAGGGATGACCATCAATTTCATAGCCAATATTTAAGTTCTGGCGAGAGGCAGCGATTGTATTGCATAAGTTCGGTGTTGTATAACTTGCGGAATTTGGATACAATTGTAGCAGGCAATATCCAGTATAAGCATGTAAACCTTATTTTTGAAGAAATCGAACTGTATTTCCATCCTGCTTACCAACAAGGTTTTGTCAAATTCTTGTTAGAACAAGTTGCAGCTTTGAACCTTAGACATATAAAAGCCATCAATATTTGCTTTGTCACCCATTCTCCTTTTATATTATCTGACATACCAAAGAGTAATGTCATATTCTTGGAAGATGGTGCCCCGATAGAATATATGCAAGAGAATACTTTCGGAGCAAATATTCATGCTTTGTTGCAACATGGATTCCTTCTCGAAGGAGTAACAATGGGAACATTTGCAAAGGATAAAATCAACCTTCTTTTTCAAAAGTTGAATGGAGGTGTAGCTACTGACGATATGTATCAAGAGATACTTTTGGTTGGTGATTCTTATATTCGTGGACAGTTACTAAAGCTATATCATGATTTAAAAGGTGACTATTCTCAAAAAATAAAAGAGCTAGAAGAACAAATCATAGAATTGAGGAGGAGGATTGATGATAAAGATTGAAAGAATTGATTTAGATTTGATAGCTGAAGAATATTATCAGTATCTGCAAACATGGTTGTTTAATAACGGACACTTTGCTACTATGGAAGCAACTTATAGTGCAAAAATAGTTGATGCAGTTCAAAAGAGATGTTACGCCCATCTTTGCTATAGAATGAAAAAAGCTTTAAAAAATAGATACTTTGTACTGGCACAACCTGACAAACAGAAAACATGGATGAATAAAATCGTCAAAAATAGCCATAAGGAAGAGTTTTTCAAACAGTTTTCTGTATTGATGACCGAACTCTATAATGGATTTTTTCAAGCAAACGTAGGAAAAAGGGAAATGACTATTGGTTATTGGTTAGTTGAACGATTAAAAATTAGAGTTTGTCCATACTGCAACCGTAATTATACTTTTTCTGTAGCAAAGACTAAAAGCCCTAAGGTAAGAGCGCAATTTGATCATTTCATACCTAAAAAGAAATATCCAATGGTTGCACTATGCTTTTACAACTTGGTGCCTTCTTGTCCTATATGTAACAAACTAAAAGGAGAACATTTGGTGACCTTTAATCCATATCAAGAAGGATTTCCTGTTAATCAGAAGTTTGTGCTGTCGAAAGGTGAGAAAGATTTGTCATGGATTCGTCCAACTTCAGAATTGAAAATTTCCATAAGCAATAGTGATGACAATCAGAACAAGAAGCAATTTCTTTTGGAAGAGCTGTATCAGCAACATGCAGACATTGCTAAGGATATTGTTGTGAAAGCCCAGGCCTATAATGATAACTACTATGATGGTATCGTCCGTTCTTTTCAAGGTGCAGGCTATTCTAATGAGTATATCAACAACTTAATATGGGGGACGTACACTTGTGATAATCAATTGGATAAACGTCCTTTTTCTAAGTTGATAAAGGATATATTGGAACAAATTGGAATGTTGTAAAGACAAATAATAATGAACACAAACACTCAAATAGACAAGATAGATAAAGTACTCTCGAAAATATCGGGCAAGGAGATGAAAGGCTTTGTTCGTCAGTATGCAGCTACGCATGAGGACTTCGCTACCGCTTTGGTGGAAAAATATTGGAAGCCAGAGCGTGGCAACTATAAGGAACAGGTGGAGGCTTGTTTTGCTCATGCAGGTGTGTCGGGCAAGCGATTCGGACAACCCCAATTGGATTGGAGGAAGATAGAGCAAGACCTGGGAGCTATGATGAGGAAAGCCAAGAGCATGAAGAAGAAAGGTAATCTGATTGATGCTGCCTTGATAGCTGGATATGTGATGACCATCACTTGCCGAGAGTTCAAGCACGACCATCTGGCTTATACTCCTGCCAGATATGATGTTTGGGCAGAGGAAAACAAGATGTTAAAGGACATTGTCACCCAGTCGTCAGACATGGTGAGGGAGTTGTTGATCAATAGTGATGAGATAGAGGAGGATTCTCGCTTAGGTATGCTTGGAGAGATAGCAGAGCAATGTGAGGAAATTGGCGATAACTATTTCATGCGCTTTGAGTGGTTTGTAGATGAGGCAATGCCGTTGCTTTGCGGTGATGACGAAAAGGCGTATCTGGCACATATTAGCAAGCGACTGAAAAACAAGAAAGAAAAATACTTCCATTATCGCTATTACATCCAAAAGGCTGATTACTGGGCAGCGCATGGGAAACGTGCAAAGGCAGAGAAACTGATGTGGGAGAAACGGGATGACGAGAATATCCGTGACCATTATATCGACTGCCTCATTGAATGGGGTGAGTATAAGAAGGTTGTGGAGGTGATAGACGATAATAAGGATGACTTTCACTCCTACTCCAAGAAATGGGAGGATAAAGTGGTGAGGGCATTGAAACTATCAGGTGATAAGGATTGGCTGATAGAAGAATGCAAGAAACGATTTATCGTCAGTGGCTATCGAATCAAATATTACGAGGCTCTGAAAGAGGTGATAGACAGAAAAGATTGGGCAGCCTTCTTTGATGAGCTTTGGAAAATGCCCGATTGGGAGCATGACTATGAGGATGCAGAAGCCAAGATCCTCATCAAGGAGGAACGGTTGGACTTGCTCAAAGATATGTTTGTGCATAAGCATTGGAACCTGTGGGAACTTTATCCGGAATATATCAAGTATGTACCCAAGCAAGACCATGCCTTTGTGGGTGAGATACTTTTCAAGGACATCAAGAGATTGGCTTTGCTCAAAGAAAAGCCAAAGGAGTTCAACTGGTTGTTGGGACAAATAGAGAGAATAATGAAGAAGTCTGCTGCCGTGGATAAGATTATCAAGAATGGTATCAGACAGCTTATTGCGGATTATCCCGACAAATATTATTTCAAGAATTATTTGGGAAGCATTTTGTAGAAATGTTTAATGTTTAGTGCTTATTTAGCGGAATGACAAGAGAAGAATTTGCAGAGAGATGGCAACATCAGCATTATCCAACGATGGATTTGCTGGCTGAGGTGCCTTTCTATTACGATATATATCAAAGAATTTGCTCCGTTGCGAAAGATGGATGCAAGAAAATCAATGAGTTTTATGTTATCCAGATACTGTTGTATGTGGAGAATATGGGACATCTAAAATTGGATGGCGTATATGCCCAGCTGTATCGCCGTTCGGAAGATATGGTGGGACATTGGTGCGGATTGATGAAGTTGTCTGCTCCAACAGTGAACGCAGTGAAGATGATTGTGGGTGAAGCTATAGGAACAGCTCCTGATAGTGGTCTTGTGAAATGGGTTCAAGAGAGCGTGGCATCTCAGGATTTCAATGAAATGAAGTCTGTGGCTTTGTTCTTTGCCCATGCTGACTTAGCTGTCGGTTTGCTCTTTCCAAATAGTAATTACCGAGAAGAGGTATATCTGCAACTCTTCAATGAGGATAGCCGGATTGCATCCAACATGGTGTCCTCTGACTTTGCTTTCAACTGGAAGGATAAGGAGGGAGTAACGGTGATGCAACGCCTCGGACATTGCTTTGAGCGGATGGGAGATGCGGTAACGGCACATTCCCTTTCCACTATCAGAGGTATTCGATTGGACTGCTACCGTGTGGTGGCATCGAAGGATGGCAAATTGACCTTGATGAACAAGGATAACGAGCAGTACGCTCCTGTTGTTGTCACGACTCCTATGCCTGATGGACACCAAGAGAAGTGCCTTATATGTCAGATGGTGGGATGGAATGGTGAATATTATATCAATGGTTCTGGCATGTGGATGGATATGGCTGTCTATGAAAGATGGGACAACAAGAAACTATGGGATGGTATCGAGGAGGATGAGCGTGATGACTGTTCCTGTTCCTACTTCACGACACCTTCTGGTGAGCATGTGAGTTGCTATGAGGATGCTTATGGCGAAGAAGATCCTGATGAGATTTCAGACTTCGATTTATGGGGAAATCTTGATTTCAATCTTGGTGAGGATCCTATTGAGGCGGAAGCCGCAAGGAAGCGGAAGCGTAACAGAGAGGAAGGTCGAAAGCAGCCGAATTACAAGTACAAGCCTACAGGTAAGAGTCCTTCCCAATATTTTGTAAGAAAGATCAATGAGATGTTTAAGTGGACGGTGGAGGATTCCACTGACCTCAACTATGGTTTGCGTGTGTTGGAAGGTTGGATGAAGCAAGCACATGTTTATCTGGAAGGCAACAACTATGCTTATGCTAATTTTATAGCCTCTTCTATTGTCTTCAGTGGTGCCAACTACTCAGATTGGTATATCGCAGACTATCCGAAACAGGCTGCTCGCATGAAGAAGATTGTGCGTGATGGCTATGAGGTGGTAATGGAGACATTACCACACGACCCATCCAACTGGAGAGAAGCCTTTGCGAATATGCTGAAGCAATTGAAGTCTTATGGTTGGGAGATTTTCAAAGGCAAAGGGGCTTTTGACCTTGATAAAGCCATCAAGGATGTTGAGAATCTATTGAAGAAATAATTTCTTTGGAATGAAGGAAATCAAGCTGTTTGATTACCAAGAGGATATGAAGGAACGGATTGGGAAGGCGTTGCGCCTTCATCGGTCCGTGATGGCACAAATGCCAACTGGAACAGGTAAGACATACCTGTTAACAGCAGTCATAGACTCTTTTGTGAGCAACAATCCAATGGAGAAAGTATGGATTGTAGCCCATAGAAGAGAGCTTGTTTCGCAGATAGACGAAACCGTAAGAAAGTTCCATTCTTATTCCGCATCAAACACCTCTTCCCTATTGTCATCCGTCAAAGCGATGTCCATTCAGTGGCTGATGAGACACTATGACGAGATAGAGGAAGAGCCTGGAATGATAGTGATTGACGAGGCGCACCATGCCCTTGCCAAGACCTATAAGGAAATGTGGGAGAGATTCCCGAAAGCTAAGTTTCTGGGACTGACGGCTACACCTTGCCGATTGAACGGTAAGGGATTCACTGACCTGTTTGATGTGTTGGTACAGTCATGGTGTGTTCCTGAGTTTATCAGCAAGGGAAGATTGGCGACATACGATTTCGTGAGCATCAAATCGGATGGTGTGACGCAACGGCTCATCGACTCCTTGCAGAAGCGAGGTGCAGATGGTGACTACCAGAACAAGGAAATGGATATGTTGCTGAATAAGAAACCGAGTATCGAAAGGCTCTATCAGAGTTTGGAACAATATGGTAAAGATAGAAAGGGCATCGTGTATGCTATCAATATTAGTCATGCTAATGCTATTGCCGAGTTCTACAGAGAACACGGCATAGCTGCTGTTGCTATTGACAGTAAAACGCCAAGTTCTTTACGAAAAGAACTTATTGAAAGGTTCAAAGCTTCTAATACTTCTGCAGAGTAGAATTTGTCAACAGAACTTTTAACGCTGCCGTCTTCGTTTACCTTAGCGTGAACCAAGCCCTTAGCACCAATCTGTGACGACTTAACGAAGTCGGTAAGTTGGTCTAACTGCTTACGTGTGTAGTTAGCGCAACCTGGAGCACAGATACCACCAATGTAGGCAGCATCGTTGAATACGCTAAATGAGCCTGTGCCTTTGAGGGTGTCCATAAGTTCAACAAACTCCATGCCGAAACGCATATCGGGTTTGTCAGAACCAAAACGGCGCATGGCTTCATGCCAAGGCATGCGAATGAAAGGCGTGTCGCCTAAGTCGTAACCGCGTACCTCTTTAAAGAGATACTTAGCCATTTCTTCAAAGGTGTTGAGAATGTCATCTTGCGTAACGAAAGACATCTCACAGTCAATTTGAGTAAATTCGGGTTGACGGTTTGCGCGAAGGTCTTCGTCGCGGAAACATTTGGTGATTTGGTAGTAACGGTCGAACCCGGCCACCATCAGCAGCTGCTTCAGTGTTTGCGGACTTTGGGGCAATGCATAGAACTGACCAGGATTCATGCGTGAGGGTACGATGAAGTCGCGAGCACCTTCGGGCGTAGAACCAATGAGTACGGGAGTTTCGATTTCGAGGAAGCCCTTTGAGTCGAGGAAATTACGCACAGCTATGCAGAACTTGTGACGTAGCTCTAAGTTTGCGCGTACATTTTCACGGCGCAAGTCGAGGTAGCGATACTTCATGCGCAAGTCATCACCACCATCTGTATTCTTCTCGATGGTGAATGGGGGAGTGAGCGACTCGTTGAGTACGTTAAGGCTGTTAACAATGATTTCGATGTCGCCAGTGGGCATCTTATCGTTTTTTGAATAACGCTCGTTAACGATACCTGTAACTTGTATTACGAATTCACGGCCCAACTTGTTAGCCTGTGCACAGAGTTCGGCGTTGGTTTCTTCATTGAATACGAGCTGTGTGATGCCATAACGGTCGCGTAGGTCGATGAAGGTCATGCCGCCCATTTTACGGCTACGTTGCACCCAACCTGCCAAAGTAACTTCTTTGCCTACGTGTTCGATGCGAAGTTCACCGCATGTGTTTGTTCTATACATGATTTGTTATATTTTTGAGTTGTTTACCCAACAGTCTTACTGCTTTTTTGTAGGCAGAAAGGCGAGTTAGGCAGAACAATGCTGTTTATTTGTGTGCGAAATTACAAATATTGTTTGAAACGCGGAAAAATGCGTGCATTTATTTTATGTTTACCTCATAAACATATTTATAGAGGGTTTGCACAATTTGTTTGAAATGGGTTTGCGCATACGTTTCGTTGGTAGCCATAATCAGTAGTGGAAAATAATTGTCTCCTTTGTGATAAGGCGGCTGCATGTAGGGTTTGCGTATGATGCT
>OQWI01000545.1_pt1 | contig 17224 bp, 13 predicted proteins | sample 1691551 | NCBI WGS metagenome assembly OQWI01 (sample SAMN03418259, study PRJEB22391) | human gut metagenome | biome: human-gut; feature: organic feature; material: feces | host: Homo sapiens | place: Tanzania | collected 2013-01
CGAAGACGCCGAAATCCTGGTGGTAGCCGGAAAAACAGAAGCTGACATCGCCGAACTGGAAACCTACGAAGACCGTCAGATGTTTCTTGCCGAAATCGGCCTGGAAGAGTCGGGTGTGGCACGTCTCATTAAATCGGCCTACAAACTGTTGAACCTGGAGACTTACTTCACTGCCGGTGTACAGGAAGTACGTGCCTGGACCTACGAAAAAGGATGGAAAGCTCCACAATGTGCCGGAGTGATCCATACCGACTTTATCCGTGCCGAAGTTATCAAATACGAAGACTTCCTTCAATATGGCTCGGAGGCTGCTGTCAAAGAAGCCGGAAAATTGGGCGTTGAAGGAAAAGAATACGTAGTACAGGATGGAGATATCATGCATTTCCGTTTCAATGTATAACTCATCCGGAATCATCTATTTTCATTCATAAACCGAAGAGGAAGGGTCATAACCCTTTTCACCACTGAGTAACACGGAGTATCACAGAGTTTTTTTAAAAACCAATAATCAACAACTTTAAATCTCCTCCGTGTTACTCAGCGTCCTCTGTGGTGAGTATCGACACCTCCTCCTGTTGTTATCCCTCCTCTCTTCCAACGAAAACTCCCGGTTTTCTACTACTATCTTCAAGCAAATCATTATCTTTGCGACCGGATATCATGCCTAACAAGCAACACATAAAATATCAATAAATATGGAAAGTACCAACAGACTTCCGAGCCATATTGAAGGAAGTCTTCGTATTTGATAACTTCGGCACGGATAAAACCCTTCTCGAAGTCGGTATGGATAACACCAGCACATTGTGGAGCCTTCCAGCCCTTGTGGTAAGTCCAAGCCTTTACCTCCATTTCGCCTGCGGTGATAAAGGTTTCAAGGTTCAAGAGTGCGTATGCCTTCTTGATAAGGCGGTTTACACCACTCTCCTCAAGTCCTAATTCCTCAAGGAACATCTGCTTGTCTTCGTAAGTTTCAAGACCTGCGATATCTTCCTCTGTCTTTGCAGCGATAACCATTACCTCAGCACCTTCTTCTGCGGCTATTGCCTCAACGCGACACGAGTATTCGTTACCCTCCTTGGCACTAGCCTCATCAACGTTAGCGACATATAGCACAGGCTTGGTTGTCAAGAGGAACAAATCGTGAGCTGCCTGCTGCTCTTCTTTGCTCTCGAATGTTACAGAGCGAGCATTCTTACCCTGCTCCAGCACCTCTTTGTATGCCAGCAAAACATTTACTAACACCTTTGCATCCTTGTTGTTGCCAAGAGCTGCAATCTTCTGATTCTTCTGAAGCTGCGACTCTACGGTCTCAAGGTCTTTAAGCTGAAGTTCGGTATCGATGATGCTCTTGTCTTCGATAGGATCTACAGCCATACCGCCTTCGCGAACGATGTTGTCGTCTTCGAAGCAACGGATTACATGAATTATAGCGTCGCACTCACGGATGTTACCAAGGAATTTGTTGCCAAGACCTTCGCCCTTGCTTGCACCCTTTACCAATCCGGCAATGTCTACAATCTCGCAAGTAGCAGGAACAATACGTCCAGGATGTACTATCTCAGCGAGCTTTGTCAATCGCTCGTCAGGAACGGTGATAACGCCAAGGTTTGGCTCGATAGTACAGAAAGGAAAGTTGGCAGCCTGTGCTTTAGCACTCGACAGGCAGTTGAAAAGAGTAGACTTACCTACGTTAGGCAAACCTACTATACCACATTTTAATGACATGTCTTTATCTTTTATTCGTTATATTCTGGTTGCAAAGTTACAGAATATAATTGAAAGACACAAAGAAATAGCCTTTTATCCCAAATTGGTCATTAGGATTTTTTACTACCATATAGTACAAATAAATCCTAATGACCAATTTATATTAAGCATACTACTCTTAATTTCTTATAAAAAGAGCTATGCTATTAAATAAAGATATCGCCAAATTACCATTTATTCACCTTTCCAAAGTCCATGCAAGTTGCAATATTCGCGAGCTGTAACCTCTTTGGCATCGGTATAGAATATTGCTTCAGGTTTTTCGCCTGGCTTTAGTTCATGGCGAAGAACGTCGGTAGGAGTAAGCAACTCTATCCATTGGATATAATGTTCTGGCAGCATAGGATGCTCAACGCTGCCCACACTTACTTTATATCCACCTTCGATAGGCTCTATCACAGGCACATGCTTTTCTTTTGCGCCATCTGTGGTGTTTTCTTTCATAAGCATCATTGGCTGGCCACAGCAACTGAGCACAGCACCAGGGTTTACTACTTCTACCACATTGCCACATACCGTGCAACGGTAGATTTCTCTTGTCTTTGTCATAATGATTCCTCCTTAAATTACTATTTTGTTTCCTCCTTCTTTTCTATTATTAGCTTATTACTCCATTGGGCTGAAATCTTCTTTTCCAACACCACAAAGTGGGCATACCCAATCGTCTGGAATATCTTCGAAAGCTGTACCTGGAGCTATACCGTTCTCAGGATCACCAACTTCAGGGTCGTATTCCCAACCACATACGTTGCAAACATACTTCTTCATAATAAATCCTTTCTTTTTATTATTAATACCATCTGTATTTCGCAAAGATAGGTTTTTAATTCCAAACTATTGAGATATCACACACAAATGATGTTAAAAATTATCCGTTTTATGTTTCTTTATATATTCATACAATTTCTTATAAAATTCATGATGAGCAAGAGTTTCGTGGTCGCCAATGATGATGAGCTTTGAACGAGCACGAGTCATGGCTACATTCATACGACGCAAATCGCGCAAAAAACCTATTTGTCCATCGTTGTTGCTACGCACAAGAGAAACTATGATAACATCTCGCTCTTGACCTTGGAAACCATCTACGGTATTTACCGACAACAGATGACGGAAAGGCTTGAAGAAAGTTTCTTTCTTGATAAGGTGACGAAGATACTGCACCTGTGCACGATAAGGCGAAATGATACCTACGTCGATGCTCTCGTCAAGGATACGCTGTTTGCCTATTTTCTCGAAATAAGACTGCAAGAGTTCCATCACCTGTCGTGCTTCCACCTTATTAATACGTCCGAAAGTCTCGCCTACGAAGGTTTCACCAACGGTTTCATCATCGTTGGCTACATCGTCTACCCATTCTATAGGAGTATCATAGTCGAGGATTCCTCTATGTGCTGTTATTGGAGCAGCCTTCACCTTGCCATCATAGAACCACGAGCTTGAGAAACGCATTATCTCCTCGTTCATACGATATTGAGTGTCGAGAAGCGTCACCACTTCTGGTTTACTATCTACGATGCGCTCCATAAGAGTTTTTCCTAATCCTGCCTTTAGTGCAGCAATACTCTTTACCGTTGGTGGCAACTGACAATGGTCGCCAGCAAGAATCACACGGTTTGCTCTTCGTATGGCTATCCAGCAAGCAGGCTCGAGCGCCTGGGCTGCTTCATCGATGAAGAGTGTGGAATAATGCTGACCATCAAGAATCTTGTTTGATGCTCCAACCAATGTAGAAGCAATAACACGAGCCTGCCCAAAGAGGTCGGCATTGATAGAAATCTCCAATTCCGTAGCACGACTCCTAAGACGATCCATCTTCTGATGCCAATTCTCAGTTCTACCCTTTCGCTGCATACGCAACTCACGAATGGCTTTGCGTATAGCCCAAAGTTGCGAATAATCTGGGTGAGCCTCGAAACGGCGCTCATAAGTGAAACCAAGCATCTTATCGTTGACACGAGTAGGATTGCCTATACGCAACACGTTTATTCCACGGTCTACCAGCTGCTCACTTATCCAGTCGACAGCCATATTGCTCTGCGCACATACCAGTACCTGACTTTCGCGAGCCAATGTCTCGTTGATAGCTTCAACGAGAGTTGTAGTCTTGCCAGTTCCTGGAGGTCCGTGAACAATAGCAACATCCTTTGCACGCAACACCTCGTTGACAGCATGTTGCTGAGTGGCATTGAGCCAAGGAAGCGAAATATCAGAGAATGAGAATGTGGCTGCAGGAACTTTTGATGCAAACAAGTCGCGAAGATAAGCCAACCTGCCATTCTTAGCTTTGATAACTCTGTCTAAAGCATCAAACATAGCACGATAGCTTGTTTCGTCAAACGATAGTTGTACACCCAAACCTTCTACCTGCATCAACGATGCGGCACTATCAACAGAAGGCAACACAACAAGCATGCGATTGCCATCAACATAAGAAACGTTGGCTGATATATTATAATAATGTGGCTTATCACCATTAATGCTGAAAAACATCAATGGTTTTCCATATTCAAAATTATGATCAGTATCCTCGTCGGCATTTCTAAATACTTCTATCACATACTGGTTTAAGGAATTATAAAAAGCCTTGCCAGTAGTAATAGGAAACCATGCATCGCCACGCTTAACTTTGCGTTGCAATCCCATGGTTTCAGTAAGCTTTTTGAAAGCCTCACGCTCAGCGGCATGCTCCATTTCGAGCAATATGCGCTGTTGCATCAACATTTGGATTGAATTATTCATAGTACAAAAGTAGTGTAAGTGAGCGGAATAACAAAAGAAAATACGAAGTTTTTCTTTTGGATTCCCGAACGCAACCTACTTTATCAAAAAGTAGTGTAAGTGAGTGGAATATCAAAAAAAATTGCTTACTTTTGCATATTACTTATAAGTTATCCACATATATTATCCACATAATGTCTATAACAATACACAATTTAGCAATAGGCTACGGCAAGAAAACAGTAGCCACCAACCTTAACGCAGAATTTAAGGATGGCGAGCTAACATGCTTATTAGGTCCTAACGGCATAGGAAAATCTACTTTTCTACGAACCATCATGGGTATACAGCCACCATTGGCTGGCGACATTATATATAATAATGGTGGAAAAGACATGGAACTAAAAAATATGTCGCAAAAGGATATTGCACGAATGGTAAGCATAGTGCTAACGGATAAACCGGACGTTGGCAATATCACGGTAGAAGAAATAGTAAGCATGGGCAGAAACCCATATACAGGCTTCTGGGGAACGCTGAATGAAGAAGATAAAAAGATTGTGGAAAAAACTGTGGATATCGTTGGATTATCGAGATATATGAAGACTCCAATAGGTCAGCTCAGCGATGGAGAACGACAGAAGATAATGACTGCCAAAGCCTTGGCTCAAGAAACTCCTATCATACTCCTTGACGAACCTACATCGTTTCTTGATTTCCAAAGCAAGGTGGAAATGATGAAACTACTAAGAGATCTTGCACACGATATGGAGAAAACAATAGTGCTCTCCACTCACGACCTGATGCTTGCCGAAAAGATGGGCGACAAACTATGGTGGATGGAGAGCACTCTGCAACCTATAGGCAAGGATAGATTAGCCAATTATCTTACTGATGTCCTCGATACTACGGTCGAAAGGACCCGAATGCTCTAACTTTAATGTACACATGGCAGCAGCAAACTTTCCTGCCTCTTCTACTCCTATGCCTTGTGAACGACAATAGAGATAACCTGTAGAATAAGTATCACCACAACCTGTGGCATCAACCAATTCTGTAGGCTTATAGGCAGGAATCTCATAGAATTTGCCATCGAAATATATAAGTGAGCCATAGCTGCCAAGAGTTATCACCACTTCTTTTACTCCAAGTTCGTGGAGAGCCAACGCCACGGTACGAGGATTCTTATATGATGTGATAACTTCCATTTCGTGCTCGTTGAGCTTCAGAATGTCTGTACAAGTAAGAATATCCTTCTTGTCTTTCCATTCTATAGCATGAACACTCTCGCCACGAACCTCACGAAGATATCCTTGAACATCTATTGATATTTGTCCCTTTGTAGAAAGATACTTCACTACCTCAGTACTAAAATCATCGTTGAGCAATGTGCCAAGGTGGAATATCTTGGCATCAAGCTTTCTTACTTCGTCCATGGTAAAAGGATCAGCCTTTGCCAACACACGTTGGGTACGGTTGTTGGAATTATCACCATATTTATTTTCAAAGTATACAGTATGCTCACTATCATGGCACACAACCTCGATTCCTGCCTGACGCATACGCTCCACCTCAGCCATATCTTCCTTGGCAACCTTTGTAACAAGTTGGAACGAAGCCTTTGGTGGTAGCTGATTCATACCCCATGCCATATAGAAAGATGTGCCCCCTGCCATATAAACAGTATTGCGAGGAGTAACTATCTTATCTTTTGTAATATGTCCGATACAACAAATATCTTTCATTATAAGTCTTATTGGTTTTGTTTGTTTGCAATATCATAGGCTACATAGTTAGTAACATAGATTGCAACTGCAAAAGTAACAAAAATAATTCATATAGAATAGTTTTTATCACAAACATCAATTATTTATCCACAAATATTGGGAAAAACCTGTAGATAACTCTGTTAATATCTATGTTGATATCCACAGCATTCGATAAGAGCATATGGAGATTATGGATATCCACATGGTTTTAAAGTGCTTTTAAGCAACTTTTCAACTAAAAAACAACAGAAAAAGATATAAACTTATTAACTTTGCACCGAAAGTGGATAATGTTGATAAAGTGTCTATCTAACCATATATCAATAAGAAGATATTATAGCTGTATGTAGATAAGACATTATAAAAGGTTGAAAACTTAATATGCAAATTTTTTGTTGTAAAGTTACCAACTTATCAACGGCATATCATACTATTCATCTTTTTTTTCTTTTTAAATAAATAAAAGTATAATAATAATATATGGTGAAGAAAGAGTGGAAAGATAAAGGTTTCGTTGACGAAGCTGTCGACAAAGCCATTGATCTGAAGAAAGAGATACGCAGACTTTGCGAAGAGAAGAATGCGATAATCCTTGCGCACTACTATACCGTAGGCGATGTGCAAGACGTAGCCGACTTTGTTGGCGACTCATTGGCGTTGGCTCGTAAGGCTGCTAACACCGATGCTAAGGTTATGGTGATGTGTGGTGTACATTTCATGGCTGAGACTTGCAAACTCTTGAGCCCTGAGAAGACCGTGCTTTGTCCAGACCTTAATGCAGGTTGTTCGCTTGCCGACTCATGCAAGGCTGAAGACTTGAAGAAGTTTAAGGACGAGCATCCTGGATACCAGGTGATAAGTTATGTGAATACCACGGCTGCTGTAAAGGCGCTGACAGATGTTGTCGTTACAAGTGGTAATGCCAAAAAGGTGGTAGACAAGCTTCCTGAGGGCGACAATTACATCTTTGGTCCAGACTATAACCTCGGTAGCTATATCAACGAAGTTACGGGCAGAAAGATGCTTCTATGGAATGGTGGTTGCCATGTTCATGAGCGCTTCTCGGTAGCAGCCATAGCAAAGCTCAAGGAGGAACATCCTGATGCTATCGTAATGGCTCACTTGGAATGTAAGGGTCCTGTTATTGCTGCAGCCGAAATAGTAGGTAGCACAGCCACTATGCTTGATTATGCCAAGCAGAACCCTACAAAGGAGTTTATCGTGGCTACAGAGTCTGGTATATTGCACGAGATGCAACGTTCGTGTCCTGATGCTAAGTTCTATCCTGTGCCACCAGAAGTTAGTGAGGGCGGCTTAGGATGCTCATGCAACGAATGTCAGTATATGAAGCTCAACACCTTGGAAAAGATTTACAACACCTTGAAATATGAATGGCCAACAGTAGATGTTGACCAAGAGGTTGCCAAGGATGCTGTAAAGCCTATCTTGAGAATGCTTGAGCTAAGCTAAAAGATAATACAGAAAACAAAATAAAAATGGGGATATGCCAATTGTAGCATATCCCCATTTTATATTCATGGAGCTGTTTTTTTATTATATATTTTTTGATTTATGCTGTATGCTACGTTTATTATTATAAATGGCATAAACGGAATGTGAAATCTAGCTTCTCCGTGCCCTACTAAAGCAATAAATAAAGTTCCTATGGCAAATATAAGCCAAGTTAATGATAAGACCTTCCTTGTTTGTCGATAGCTTAATAAGAAAATGCTCATGAGTACATAATAATAAATTAAATTGTATAATGTTAACCATTGTGCAAAATTATAATGTGGAAATTCTTTAAACAATGATACCATAGATAGAGAATTATACATATATTTACTGTTTTTATCTTTTTTATTAAGAAAAGCACACATATTTATATTATCAGAAATATATGTTTTGTATATTTTGACAGGTATTTGCTTAATGTATTCAATTTTATTTTCTTTAAACCAACATAAAAACATATCTTTCCAAATTTTATCTTTTTCAGAGTAGGTAAATTGTTGATTATCTGTTACCCTCATTGGTTCTACTCCTTTTTTTGATGGATCATTATCCCAATGATATTGAGCTAATGCCATCCAACCTGTTTTTGCTTTATAAATAAATTGTCCTTTAGATATGTAATTACTAAAGCCTATACAACATATAACTATAGAGTATGTAATGCATAATTTGAAATATGCTTTATAATTTTTGATGTTACTAATAATGTAAGCTAATATAAAGATAATAGCTATTGGTCTGAAGTAGTCTGCAAATCCAAATAGTATACCTCCCGCAAGATATTTTTTATAGAGACAGGCATATATACCAAATAAAATGCAAAAAACAAAAGGTATTTCGCTAAGCAGGCTTGTTGCTTCGCCATAATTTGCAGGATAGAAAACAGCGATGATAATAGCTAAGTAAGCAATATGCTTATTGAACCATTTTAGAGCTATCAAATATATAAGTAGTATTATTCCACTTTTTAGAATGGTGTAAAATAGTAAAATTGGCACTATTGAGTCAAAATATTTTAGTGAAAAAGCCACCATATTAATAGCACCAATATTCCATAAGAAAGGGAGTGTATAAAGTTCTTCTTTTGCAGGATAATATTGTCCATAATTTAGTGATGCTTGTGCACAATTTATATATCCTTGGCTATCGGGATAAGGGGTGTATCCGAAGCAAAGTAATATTATGAATTGAATTAGAGTATAAATACCTATTATATAGGTTATTTTTTTTTTCATCATATTTTATTTAACTATTGCTATTTTACAAACGGTTCCTTTTTCGCCACTCTGTGTGGCAGTTTCAACCATATATATACCACTAGCTACTTTTACCCCTTTTTGGTCTCTACCATCCCAAGTATATGTTCCTCCATTACTTCTGCCACTATTGATAATTACCCCATTTGATGTTACTATTTTTATATCTGCGTTAAATGTTAATCCTATGATAGTAATAAGCCCAGTATAATCTGGGCGTACAGGGTTAGGATAAGCCCATACATTGTCTTTTGTCATTTCATTGTTAGTTTCTGTTGCATCACTCATATATGAACAAAGACCTTTTGCAGTACCAAAGTAAACCTCACCAGTTACATCATTGATAGCTATGGATTCTATACTATTAGAGAGAAGGGGACTATTAGCAGAGGTAAAATGCTTAATTTGAGTCAGATTATCAGAACTTATAAGATACACTCCATTATTGTTTGTTCCAAACCATTTTCTATTTCCTTTGTCAATAGACATACAAGTTATATCTACTCCATTTAATAAATAGTCTGCATAGTTAGTACCATCATTTCGTGGTACTTTTACTTGAGTAAGAATAGGCGAATTGGAATATATTTCTGTGCGTGGTATATATAAAGGACCAGCATCAGTACCTATCCATATATTATTGTCTAGATCTTCTTTTATACAACGTACGTAATTGATAATTACATTTGTGTTGTCTTCGTTTATGAATGGACTTCTAAATACTTTGATTCCATCTGTTTCTGTTTGATAACAAACAACAGCAGGATCTCCTGAATTGTTGTTGACAAACCATAATAATCCATAGCTGTCTTGCATTAATCCTACCATGGAAGGAAGACTATTATTATTTCCCATCAACTCTTTATGTTTATGGGATATGAATTCTCTATTAGAGTTAAGTTCTATAATTGAGTTGTTTTTAGCTTGACTATTAAGTAGCCACAATGAGCCCTTTTTGTCAGTCAATAAACTATGTACGAGAACATAGTCGTTTCCTAATATATTATTTCTATCAACAGCTCCCTCCAATATGCTGTTGTCTTTATTATAATATTTTATTAGTTTATTATCTATAAATTCATATAATCCTGTTCTTCCAGATGCATATACATGTCTAGGATCTAGAATATCTGGTTCAACACAATTTATGTCCATATAACTATATCCTGTAATAGAATCTAGTTTGTCTTGAAAAATATTCCATTCATTGTCATTTAATACTTGAATTATTCCAGGTCGATTTTCTGAAACTATTCCTGATAAAAATGCTCCTCCGCAAGTATACAATTGTCCATAGGCAAACTTCATATTCCAAAAGTAGTTATACTTTGGACCGCCTGGCTTTAATGTCTTTACTATATTAAATAGTTCGGTTTTATCTTCTGTCTTCTGAGCTGTATAGTTAGCTGTTCGCTTCCAGTTGTTCTTGTCGAGCATGTTTTGGCTCATGCTGCAAGTATAAGTGCCATTTCTTTTAGAAGCGGCATAGATGGTATTATTATTTATATAGCAATAGTCTACGTTGATACCTATATTATATGTATTGCTTATCTCGCAATTTTCCATATTCACGTCAACGATACCAAAGGCTGTAGCCAACAAGGCGTGCTTACCATATATATATATGTTGTTTACTGTCTTGTCTCCTGTCATCGATTTAGAATAATAGTCAGGGATGTTAACAATATCGCTATTGCCATACATTATGTCGATGTTGGCATTATCATAGACTATAATAAGGTTTTTGGTATTCTTATTCCATTTTATATGCGAGATGGTACAATCTGACAATCCATTCACTTTATCAAAGGTCTGAAGGCTTTGGTCGTTGGTATTATATGTGTATAATCCGTTGGAAGCCAATACATATAGTATATTGCCACTACCCTTCTCTATCTCTGTAGGCTCATAGTATGAAAGATAGTTTTTCCATGTTCCTATGCCATTAGCAAGCATAGAAACTGTGGATAATAATATGATGATGAATGCTAAAGCTATTTTTTTCATGAGAGTGATATATAATACATTAGTTTATATACATTAAACAGAAAAATGCTTGGTTTATTGCCTGTAAGCCTTGCTTTTATGCCAAGACTTAGTAGTGGAAACAGCTTTTTACATATACAGCTTACATGCCAACGCTCCAGATGGTTTGCATAGCGGATAATCTTGGAATACCCTTGTACTTCGTCTCTAAACTGATATAGAGTATGCAGACTTTCCTCGGTTTTAAGGATAAAAGAGTAGTTGGAAGCAAAGTTGTCGTAGCCCAATACATTATCTATATGCTCAATCTTAATGTTGTATTCCTTAAGAGTCTTACCAAACAACACATCCTCGTAACCATACTTCTTGAATCGCTCATCGAAAGGATGAGTAAGCATTATGTTGCGTTTGATGACGAAGTTAGAGGTGTGGAAGTCGGCATAAGGATTATTCTGGCGTAGAGTATAGTCTTCGTTTTGTAAAGCAGCACACTCAAAGATATATCTTAGATTACCTTTAAGCTGTGGCTGATTCCTATCTATCTTATATCCTCCATATATCACGTCATACTCCTTGCAAGAATGATATTTGGCAATATAGTCGTCGCTAACTACGCTCATATTGCTGTCTATATACAGCAACCAAGCATATTTAGCCTCTTGAGCTAAGAAATTGCGGATAGCAGCTCTGCCAATATTGATGCTTCTTTCTATATATTGGCAGTTTGGTAGTTTGTTTATAGCTTTGTTAGCTTCTATAGTAGAATTGTCTGTAGAGCCATCGTCGGCAACGATAATCTCGTAATGAAAATCAGATAATAATGAAGCTTGGGCTTGTAATGATTCTACAAGCCCAAGACATACCTTATTATATGTGGGGATAAGTATCGAAAGTTTGCTTATCATGAGCTATGTTAGCATTATTTCTGCTTAAGATATTCTGCAAGCTTAGCCACGGCTCTTGCTCTATGGCTGATGCCATTCTTGATGCTTTCGCCAAGTTCTGCAAAGCTCTTATCGTAGCCTTCTGGTACAAAGATAGGATCGTAGCCGAAGCCTGCAGTACCATGCTTCTCTGTAGCTATGTTACCGTCAACGATACCTTCGAATCTGTTTACCTTCTTGATGCTTGTGCATCCGCATGGGCAAACATCCTGCTTCTGTATCAACGCTATAACCGTGCGGAAACGAGCCTTACGGTTGTCTTTGCCTTCGAGATTGCGAAGTAGTTTTGCCATATTGGCTTCGCTATCATGGTCGGTACCTTCTGCATATCGTGCACTATGCACACCAGGTTCACCATTCAATGCTTCTACCTCAAGACCAGTATCGTCAGCAAAGCAACTTACGTGGTAATGGTCATAAACATACTGCGCCTTCTGCAAGGCATTCTCTTCCAATGTGTTGCCGGTTTCTGGAATATCCACATCGCAACCAATATCCTTTAGCGATACTATTTCAAACTCGCTGCCAAGGATATCGCGTATCTCTTGCAACTTATGCTGATTATTTGTAGCAAATACTATTTTCATATTTTTTCGTCTTCCTTTACTTTAACTTTCATTTCGTCGAAGCCTTCGCCATATACTCCTATTACCGAGCTTTGGCTCACAAAGGCGTTAGGGTCTATTTGTTTTACTATACGGAATATCTGCACACTCTCGCGCTTCTTTGCCAACAAGCAAAGCACCTTGGTAGGGCGACCTGTCCAAAAGCCATGACCATCGAGGATGGTTAGCGTGTGGTCGGTCTTGCGACTTATGGCAAAGGCTATTTCTTGATATTTCTTTGAAAATATCATGAATTGTACCGACTGGCGTTGCCAATACATCACATAGTCGAGCATCAGACATTCTATAAGCATGGTACACAAACCAAATACCACTTTGCGGAATCTAAGGTCGATAGCTCCAAAAGAATCTATAAACAAACAGCTGCCTATGATGCAGAAGTCGACCATGATAAGTGCTTTACCAAGCGATATGTTATGGAATTTGTTTACTACTGCTGCCACAATATCCGTACCGCCAGTACTACCATTATTTAGGAATACTACTGCCAGCGCCGTACCCGTGATGATACATCCTATCACCAGCGACATGAAGTCGTTGCCTTCGCCAAGTAGCTTATAGAATGTGCCATCGGGCTGAACCACAATCTCTTGAGCCACTTCGAGCATAAAGGTGAGCATGAATGTGGCATAGATGGTTTTGGTAAGGAATTTCCATCCCAACGTTTTTAGTGCAAGGATGATAAGAGCGGCATTGATGATAAAGAATGTGTATTGCACAGGAAATCCCGTGCTATAGAATACGATAGCACCAATACCGGCTATTCCTCCCGTCACAATCTCGTATGGCAACAGAAATACTGTGAAGCCCAAGGTATAGAGCATCAATCCCAACGTGATGTTGAAATAGTCTCTAACCTCATATATTAAATCTTGCTTTGTCATTTTCATAGGGAGCGATTTTATTGTTTTTATGCTACAACTCTCAAAGAGTCGTCAAGGATTATAGTTATACATGGAAATTAAAAACCCTATTGTCCCCAAAGATAGTGGAGACAATAGGGCTGAAGTTATGCTTATTTGATAACGATGTTAACAATCTTCTTAGGCACAACGATAACCTTCACAATCTGCTTGCCATCGATATACTTAAGAGCCTTCTCGTCTGCGAGAACAGTCTTCTGTATATCTTCGTTTGAAGCATCAGCAGGGAATGTCATCTGATAGCGAGCCTTACCGTTGAAGCTTATGGTCAGCTGTACTTCGTTCTCCACCAAGTAGCTTTCGTTGCATACTGGCCATTCTGCATCACAGATGCTTCCTTCGCCTCCGAGAGTTTCCCAAAGTTCTTCTGCCATATGAGGAGCAAATGGAGCTATCAATATGGCGAGAGTCTTCAATACCTCGCGGCTGTGGCACTTCTGCTGCGACAATTCGCTTACTGCAATCATAAATGCAGAGATAGAAGTGTTGTATGAGAAGTTCTCGATGTCCAAGCTAACCTTCTTGATGAGCTTGTGCAAGCTCTTGAGGCTATCCTTAGATGGCTCATCGTCGTTGACAAGAATCTCGCCCTCTGCTCTGCCGAAGTAGAGTCCCCAAAGCTTCTTCAAGAAGCGGTGGCAACCATCGATACCGTTGGTATCCCATGGCTTCGACTGCTCTACAGGACCGAGGAACATTTCGTAAAGACGCAAGGTGTCGGCACCATATTTCTCTACTATCATGTCTGGGTTTACAACGTTGAACATCGACTTCGACATCTTCTCTACTGCCCATCCGCAAACATACTTACCATCTTCGAGGATGAACTCTGCATTGTTGTATTCAGGACGCCATGCCTTGAAAGCCTCTGTATCAAGGATGTCGTTCTGCACGATGTTTACGTCTACGTGGATAGGAGTAGTGTCATACTGGTCTTTCAAACCAAGCGATACGAATACAGGAGCCTTAGAGTGGTCGTCGCTATTGATACGATATACAAAGTTTGAACGACCCTGAATCATACCCTGGTTAACGAGCTTCTGGAATGGTTCTTCCTTGCAGCTCACTCCGTTATCGAACAAGAACTTGTTCCAGAAGCGAGAATATATCAAGTGACCAGTAGCGTGCTCGGTACCACCTACGTAGAGGTCTACATTCTGCCAGTATTCGTCAGCTTCCTTAGAAACCAAAGCCTTGTCGTTGTGAGGATCCATATAGCGCAGATAGTATGCTGAGCTACCAGCGAAACCAGGCATGGTGAAGAGCTCTAATGGGAATACAGTCTCGTTGTCTACCAACTGCTTGTCAACAACCTTATTCTCCTTAGTGTCCCAAGCCCACATCTTAGCTCTGCCCAATGGAGGCTCGCCAGTTTCTGTTGGCTCATACTTGTCGATTTCAGGAAGTTCCAAAGGCAGACACTCCTCTGGTATCATATATGGCATGCCGTCCTTATAGTAAACAGGGAATGGCTCGCCCCAATATCTCTGACGAGAGAAGATGGCATCGCGAAGACGGAAGTTCACCTTCACTCTTCCGAGCTGATGTTCTGTAACAAACTTCTTTGTTGCTGCTATAGCCTCCTTAACGCTCAAGCCGTTGAGAGAGAAACCGTCAAGAGTCTGCTTGCCCTCAGCTGGCGAGTTGCAAACTGTACCCTCCTTAGCGTCGAAGCTCTCTTCGCTAACATCGGCACCCTCGATAAGAGGAATGATAGGCAATCCGAAGTGCTTGGCAAAAGCATAGTCGCGAGAGTCGTGAGCTGGCACAGCCATGATAGCGCCTGTACCATATCCGGCAAGTACATATTCAGAAATCCATACAGGAATCTTGTCGCCTGTGAAAGGATTGATAGCGTAAGAACCTGAGAATACACCAGTAACCTTACGGTCGCTCATACGGTCGAGCTCAGTACGCTTCTTCACATAAGCCAAGTATTCGTCAACCTCAGCCTTCTGCTCTGCTGTTGTGAGCTGCTGAACGAGCTCGCTCTCAGGAGCCAATACCATGAATGTAACACCAAAGATGGTGTCGGCACGAGTGGTAAAGATAGTGAAGTCGATATCCTGGTCAGCCACCTTAAACTGCATCTCAGTACCCTCGCTTCTGCCAATCCAGTTGCGCTGAGTTTCCTTTATAGAGTCTGTCCAATCTACTGTGTCCAAACCATCGAGCAAGCGCTGAGCATAAGCACTAACGCGCAAGCACCATTGCTTCATCTTCTTCTGGATTACAGGGAATCCACCACGCTCGCTCACTCCGTCTACTACCTCGTCGTTGGCAAGCACAGTACCAAGTCCTGGACACCAGTTAACCATAGTTTCGCCCATATAAGCGATACGATAGTTCATCAACACCTGCTGCTGTTCCTTTTCGCTTATAGCCTTCCACTCCTCGGCAGTAAACGATAGTTCCTCGCTCTGAGCAATATTCAGGTCGGCACTACCCTTCTCTTCGAAGCGCTTAATGAGTTTCTCTATTGGCTGAGCCTTTTGGCATGAGTAGCAATAGAAGCTGTTAAACATCTTCATGAATGCCCATTGTGTCCACTTATAATAGTCAGGAGCACAAGTGCGAACCTCACGATCCCAGTCAAACGAGAAACCAATCTTGTCCAACTGTTCGCGATAGCGGTTGATATTTGTAACGGTAGTCTTTTCAGGGTGCTGACCAGTCTGAATAGCATACTGTTCAGCAGGAAGTCCGTAAGCGTCGTAGCCCATAGGGTTCAAAACGTTGAAACCTTGCAGACGCTTGTAGCGTGCATATATGTCGCTTGCTATATATCCTAATGGATGGCCAACATGTAGTCCGGCTCCTGATGGATAAGGGAACATGTTGAGTACATAGAATTTCTTCTTATCTTCATCTTCTACAACATGGTAGGTCTTATTTTCTACCCATTTCTGTTGCCATTTCTTCTCGATGTCTCTGAAATTGTATTCCATTTTCTTCTTTATACCTTATTATAATAGTAATTAGTTGCAAAGATAATGCAAAATTTCGATTGAACGAAGAGAATGCTAATGTATTTGCATTCTTGAGTGTGAGAAATTTATCTAATCAAGTGGAATAACAAAAGAAATGACACAAAAAAACACCTATAGTCGTGTGAAGCCATGCGACTATAGGTGTTTGTTTTATTCGACTATTCGTCTTTGCCAATGCGACTAGTCATCTTTGCTCATTCGACTATTCGCATAAGCTCATTCGACTATTCGTCTTTTTCGATAGTATAAGTGCCTGCTTTATATTCCTTAGTTTTGCTACTCTCGCCAGGAATAGTTACCGAGGCTGTAGACTCATTCGGAATAATGAAAACACAATCGGTCACTACAAAAACATTCTTGTCAATTTCTAACAACAGATTTGTGTTAAAGCAACCTTTATTTTTGTATTATGTAGTTATGAAGCATTAATGTATAATGACTTTTCGGAAAGAACCGTCGCTGTACTTTATAATGTTCAAGCCTGTTGTTGGTTCTGTTATGTGCTGACCATTGATGGAGTAACGAGAGATTTCCTTAACATCAGAAGTTGAATATGTAGATTCTACACCTGCAGGATCTACTTCTTTAATCTTTAAGAAATCTTTCCAACAATTTGCAGTCATATATTCTTGATATGTGCCCTTCGGTATATAAAGTGTTGCATTTGTTTTTATGTTCTCATCAAATGCACAGTCAGTTATTATGGCAGGGGTGAGCATGTTGG
>OQWI01000547.1_pt1 | contig 17219 bp, 12 predicted proteins | sample 1691551 | NCBI WGS metagenome assembly OQWI01 (sample SAMN03418259, study PRJEB22391) | human gut metagenome | biome: human-gut; feature: organic feature; material: feces | host: Homo sapiens | place: Tanzania | collected 2013-01
CCAAAAAACTCGTCAACCTCCACTACATGCTTCCCCGACTTGACCAGATACCTGTTTTTCTCCACCTTGCCAGGCCTGCAAAGTTTGAGCATCTCACGGGCATCTTCCACAGATATCTCCGTCTCAAACTCATAGCGGCTGATGCCGCCCTCGCTTGATGGACCCTTTATTGTCAAGTATCCCTTGTCATCTCTGATGCGTATGCGGACTGTCTTTCCTGGGTCTGTGGCGAAATAGCCTTGCTCTATATGTGTGACATTGTATGCTTGCGACTTAAAGTCGCCAACAACCAAAAACTTGCGTTCTATCTCTAAATGTGCCATGAAACAACTATGCCATGAAAATCATTATGGGGTATCTGGTCAAGTCGGGGAAGCATGTAGTGGAGGTTGACGAGTTTTTTGGCGATAACGAAGGACTGGTGCTGGCAGAGATTGAACTCAGTTCTGAGGATGAGGCTTTTGACAGGCCCGACTTCCTTGGCAAGGAGGTCACAGGCGACAAACGGTATTACAACAAGCACATGCTGAAGCATCCTTACAAGGAATGGAAGGATGAGCAATAGGTGGTGTGCTTTGAAAAAGTGTAAACGAAATATTGGCAAGGATGAAAATAATGAGATGGATATGCACGGTGGTGGTGTCGGTTGTCATCATCATATTGAGTACGATACCTGTGCCTGATGTGCCTGAATTGGATAATGTGCCTTTCTTCGACAAGTGGGTGCATTTTGTCATGTATGGAGGTTTGGCCATGGCTGTGTGGTTTGACCGGACAGTCATCTGCAAGCGTCGCATGAACCATTCGATATGGACCTTTTTGTTTGTCTATCCCATGGTTCTTGGTGGATTGATGGAGCTTGTGCAAGCTTATCTCACCACGTGCCGCTCAGGAGATTGGCTCGACTTTTATGCTGATGCGTTTGGCGCGCTGATTGGATTGTTGTTGTGCTTGCTGATACACAACCCTCTGTGCAGGCGTCTGTGATTGCTTTTTATAATAATAATTGAACACCTACTTAAGAAAGAATATGGACAGAGAAAACTTTGGCTCGAAATTAGGAGCCGTGCTTGCTGCTGCAGGCTCAGCCGTCGGACTTGGCAATATATGGCGTTTTCCGATAGAGACAGGAGAAAATGGCGGCGCTGCATTCATTGTTGTGTACATCATAAGCATCATGGTGCTTGGCCTGCCTATCATGATAAGTGAGTTTCTTATTGGTAGATATACGCATTCTAATACAGCAGGAGCTTATCGCATCATGTCGAATGGCTCACCATGGAAATGGGTGGGCCGATTGGGGGTGTTCTGTGGATGGTTCATCATGTGTTACTATATAGTAGTGGGTGCATGGACGCTGTATTATGCATTCTTGGCTGTCACCAACTCTTTTGCAGGCATTGAAGGCAAAGGTTATGTCGATGTGTTCGACACCTTTGTCCATGATCCTTTGACGCCATCCATCGCACTTTTGTGCTTTGTGGCATGCGTGCATGTCGTGTGCAGTCTGGCATAGAGAAATCGGCCAAGATGCTTATGCCGGCCCTGTTCATCATCACAGTCATACTTGCAGTGTGTTCCGTTTCTTTGCCTGGGGCATCCAAAGGTGTGGAGTTTCTTCTGAAACCCGACTGGAGCAAGGTCGACAGTCATGTGATTCTTCAGGCCATGGGCCAGGCTTTCTATTCCCTCAGTCTGGGCATGGGCTGTTTGTGCACATACGCAAGCTATTTCGACAAGAGCACGCCATTGGCAAAGTCGGCAGTCAACGTGTCGATAATAGACACCGTCATAGCTGTAATGGCTGGATTCATCATCTTCCCCTCAGTCTTCAACATTGGCATGAGTCCTGAGGATGTTGGTGTGGGAGCCAGTCTGACATTCATTTCTTTGCCTAATGTGTTCCAGCAGGCATTTGGCAATGGCAGTTTGCTTGCAGTGGCAGTGTCCACCATGTTTTATCTGCTTCTTTTTGTGGCAGCTCTCACCAGTGCCATATCCTTGCATGAGGTGGCCACAGCGTATGTTTCAGAAGAGTTCCACTGTCCACGAAAGAAAGCAGCCACAATAGTGACGTCTTCCATCTTAGTTCTTGGCATGCTGTGCTCTCTCTCGTTTGGTCCTTTGGATGGTGTGCGCATTTTGGGATACAACATCTTTGAGGTGTTTGACAATCTGTCTGGCATGATATTGCTTCCAGTCAGTGGCTTGCTCATCAGCATTTTTGCAGGTTGGGTTATTGACAAGCAGCTGTATCGTGATGAGCTGACCAATGGAGGCGATTTGAAAGCCCGTTATTTCCGTCTGCTCCGTTTCTGCCTTAGATATGTGGCTCCGGCAGCTATAGGAGTGATATTCCTTGACCAGCTTGGAATTTTTAATTTTTTGAAGTGATTCCACTTCTTATTTATTATGATAAAAGCAGTTTTTTTTGATATAGATGGCACTCTCGTGTCTTTCAATACACACAAAGTGCCGCAGTCGGCTATTGATGCCGTGCATGCCGTGCGTCAAAAAGGCATAAAGGTGTTTATAGCCACAGGGCGTCCTCGTCCTTTCATCAACAATATTGCCGGACTGGAATATGATGGCATCATGTCGGTCAATGGCGCAAGCATTGTATTGGACGATGGCACATGCCTGACGCATCGCCCTGTGCCTGCTGATGATGTGAGGCGCATGGTGGAGTATCAAGACAAGAATCCAATAGCAGTTGCCTATGCAACAGACAACAGTGCTTTCGTCACACATTATAATGAGGATTTCCGAACTGTATTCGAACTTCTCGACCTTGGCATACCTGAGCAATTGCCACCATATGAGGCTCTTGACCTTGATGTGCTCCAGATAATAGCATTCTTTCCCAAAGAGAAAGAAGATTACATAATGAGCAATGTGCTGAAAGAATGCGCAGCCCAACGTTGGCATCCTCTCTTTGCCGACTGCATAGTCAAAGGCACAAGCAAAGCCACAGGCATAGATGATGTGTGCCGTCATTATGGCTACGACATAAGCGAGACTATGGCTTTTGGCGATGGAGGCAATGACATGCAAATGCTTTCGCATGCAGGGTGGGGCATAGCTATGGGCAATGCCTCCGATGAGGTTAAGGCATGTGCGAGATTCGTCACTGACAGTGTTGATGACGATGGCGTGGCAAAGGTGCTGAACCATATAGAAGATTTCAACTGAAAAAGTTTCATAGAGCGCTTCACACAGCACTCTATGAAACTTTTTCAGTTGGTCATGCCTAATTGCATGATAATCATCAGCACCTGCTTTCGTTTATCCCAAATAGGTCTAATGACCGATTTGGGTTTATTTGTTTATTATGACCTTTCGCTTCTGTCCGTCAGGCATGGTGATGATGTTGATGCCAGGAGTGAGCGACTGTGTCTTTATGCCAGCAGCGTTGTAGATGCTGCAGTCTGACGATGAAGGTGAAGATGGAGAAAGGCCATCGATGCCATCAGGTTCCATGACAGTGTTGATGCGGCATTCCAAAAGAAGGAACTCATGGAATCCACCCTCTGTCGTCTGGTCTGTGAATCGGATGATGTATTTGCCTTCCTTGTTTATGGTGAATGGCAACTCATATAGTTTTGCCGATTTCACGTTTGCGCCGCTGTTGCCATTGGCATTAGGTGTCGCATACATCACATCTGTCGTTGCAATGCTGTTGCCATCAGCATCGAGCAGGCTGACTGAATATTTAGGAGTGCCCTTCCATGCCGCTCCTGCAAAAGAGAGTGTGTACTTGCCTTCTGACAGCATGAGAGGATAAGCCGACTGCATGCCATATTCAGCCTTGCCGTTTCTCCAATACAGAGCTTTTCTTTGATATCCGTTGAATCCTGACATTGTGCGTGATCCCGAACTGTATGAGTTGGGGTATTCATGCACATCATCGTTCTCCTGTGTCACTTTCCATCCTTGAGGCATGGTGCCGCCTAACACATCGCTCATGTCCATGTTGTACACGAGAGTCTGGTCAGTGAAAGCAGGCAGCAAGGTCACATTCTCGTCAGGCATGGTGAAGGTCACAGATGTGGCGCCTTTTTCTACGTCAAGGAAAGTGCTCTGCGTGAAGAACACAGAGTTGGTCAACTGAATGGATGTGAGGGCATATCCTTGTTCGGGAATGATGGTGAGTGTCACTTCCTCGCCTTCTGCCGCCATCTCTTTGTCTGCGATGACTGTGCCATGTTCAATCTGGCGTATCGTCACTTCATATTGCGGAGCCTTTTCTTCAACATGGCTGTAAGTCACATTGTCGATATACATGGCCACTCCACTTGTGTTCGTTATGGTGAGAGTGTTCTTGCCTTCTTTCATCGTCATGGCGCAGGTGGCCACCTTCCATTCGTTGGTGGCAGTCTTCTCGCATTTCACGTTCTTGATACCATTGAGGGATAATCTCAGATAGCCAGCCTTGGGTGACGTGTAACGGATGTTCACGTTGTATTCACCAGCTTTCTTGATGTCCATCTCGTGTCGCAGGGAGCCTGCAGTGTTAGAGCCCATGTCCATGAACCCGTTGCCTGCATGTCCACGCACGTTAGGATACCAGCCATAAGGGTCTGTCACGCAGCTCTTGATGCTCTTGAAGTCCATGTCTTCAGCCTCGATGGTGACAGGTCCATAGTATGGCTCTGGCTGTTTAGGCATGTCAGCAGTGAGAGGTGTCGAGTCGACAAAGTCTGTGCTTCGGTCTGTGGCAGCTCCTGCGCAATTAAGCGTGATGTCCACAGGTCCCATGTGCGATATGCTGAGAGTGTACGATCCGTCCTCGCCGTTCCATTCCTCGGAAGCAGTGGCCTTAGCAGCAGTTCGTTTTGTCATCGTGTATGTAGGTTTCGAAGTGGCTCCGTTGATGGTTATTTTGTCAACCTTCACGGTGGTGGTGTCTGTGCGGTAGTTGTTGAGATAGAAATCTATGTGATCAGCATATTCCTTTACGATGCCGCTGCTTAGTTTTCCATAGGTGAGCGTCATGCTTTCGCATGTGTTGTACAGGAGAGGTATGTTGGCCGTTGCTGTTGTCTTCTTGTTCAGGTATGTGTATGGGGTGTAAGTGACCAATTGGTTCTTGAAGCGTTCCACAAACAGGTCGCCTTTGCTCACCTCAGGATAATACTTGTTGAATTCAGCAACCTTGGCAGAGATGGAACTCCATTTCGTGTTGCGTGAAGCCTTGTAAACCTTCACAGGGATGGATTGGGCTATTTCATCATAAAGACCATTTGCCACTGGTATGGTTCCATATCGTCCCGTCTTCTTGAAATAGCAGTAGTTGTCCATCCATTGTCCGTTGCCTTTGTTGAAAGGGTCTGTCTGCTTATATAGGCCATCGTATAGGTCTCCCCATGCGGCATACTTGTCCTCATCGTTGCCTGATGTCACATTGTTGACGACAACAATCTTTGTCTTGCCTACCACTTCTTCTCTTGAAGGGATGTACATGGTGCCGTCGATTATTTTTCGGAACATGTCAATCCATGCGTTGTCGAAGCTTGGGAACCTGCCCCAGTTGCGTCTTGTGTATCCGTTCACGGTCGAGTTGTTGAGATTCTTGAAGTCTTCCGTCCAGATAAGTTCGGGCCCGTCCCATACAGCACCTCCGTTCATGCATGTTTGTTCCATGGCAGTGCCTATGCCTGCTGCTATAGGGTATTTCTTCCCATGGTTCTTTCCCAAGATGGCATCAAGTGCTCCGTTCCATCCGCAGTTGTCATAGCGTATGCCGTAGTTCTTTGCCAATCCTGCAATGAATGGAGAGAAAGTGACGCTCTCGTTGTTGTAGAAGCAAGAAGAAGTGGTATACTTGTATAGCCACAGTATAGCCTCTGGATATTCCTTGCATGCGTTGAAAAGGTCTTTGTTGCGCTTCATCATGCCCACCGGATTGAGTGGGTGCGACCATATGTTGCCACAGAAACTGACGGTGAGCAAGCCTCCATACTTGTGAGACATAGGCACCAGTTTCGCAAACAATGCCAGACGTGACGTCTGGGTGCTTGAACTCATGTCGTTAGCCTCGTCGAATCCCCAGAACTGCTCTGCGTAGTTCCATCCGAGAAAGTTGGGATATTGCTTGAAGAAATACTCAAAAGTCTCAAGGTCGTCGTCCTGGATGTGCGTGTGGCCGCCGCTGGCAGGCTGGCACATGAACCACATGCCGTTGGCTTGGCACACCGAGGCCCACGATTTGTAAGTCTTCACTGCGTTCTGCGGCATCTTGTACACGTTCTTTTCAGTGTCATACTGGCAAGAGAGTGACAGGTTCATGCACACCCATGGTCTGATGTCTTCAGGGATGAGATTGATTATTTTCTGAGGGTCAGCCTTGTTCCAGACATCCACATGCACAAGCCAGATAGGATGCTTTGAGTCTATCGGCCTGCGTTCTTGTGCAGAAAGAGGCGCTGCGATTGATAGAGCCGTTAAGGCCATCAATGCCATAAAGAAGAGATGTGATAATTTTCTCATGATGCTTTTATTCTTTTTGTTAGGTTGATAATTGCTAAGGTTTGTACTGTGTTGCAAAGATACGCTTTTATAAGTTATCCGTGCATGTGCATCTGTTACAATTATTTGCTGTTTTGTAACAAAACCTTGAGTTTTGATTTTTGTGGTATCAATTTGCAACGATTTCTTCCTGTCGTTTTTGCCGACTCATTAAAAAACGCTAACTTTGCAACAAGTCTTCATGAATGATCACGACGAGATAAATTAAAATATATAGAAATGGCTTTAATAGAAAGTATTATTGCGCGTGCAAAGTCAAATAAGCAGCGCATTGTTCTTCCTGAGTCTTTGGAAGAGCGCACACTTACTGCCGCCGACAAATCACTTGCTGACGACATCGCCGACATAATCCTTATCGGCAACCAAGATGAAATTTATGCTTTAGCAGACAAGCTTGGCCTCAAGCACATCAACAAGGCCACAATCATTGACCCTGCCACATCTGAGAAGACAGAAGAATATGCGCAGTTGCTCTTCCAGCTTCGTCAGAAGAAAGGCATGACTATAGAGAAAGCACGCCAGCAGGTGCTTGACCCTCTCTATTTCGGCTGTCTCATCATCAAGAGCGGTGATGCTGACGGACAGATTTCAGGAGCTCTCTCCACAACAGGCGACACGCTTCGTCCTGCTCTACAAATAATAAAGTGCGCTCCAGGCATATCATGCGTTAGCGGTGCTATGCTTCTCATCACACAGGCTCCTCAGTATGGAGAAGAAGGCGTGCTTGTCATTGGTGACGTGGCCGTCACTCCAATGCCGGACGCCTCACAGTTGGCACAGATAGCTGTGTGCACAGCTCAGACAGCCAAGAGCGTGGCAGGCTTTGCCGATCCACGTGTGGCCATGCTTTCTTTTTCAACTAAGGGAAGCGCAAAGCACGAGGTGGTGGACAAAGTTGTTGAGGCCACTCGCTTGGCAAAGGAACTTGCTCCAGACCTGCATATCGACGGTGAACTTCAGGCTGATGCTGCTCTCGTTCCATCGGTTGGAGAAAAGAAAGCTCCAGGAAGCGACATCGCAGGCAAGGCCAACGTGCTTGTCGTTCCATGTCTTGAGGTTGGCAACATCAGTTATAAGCTCGTGCAACGTCTTGGCGGTGCCGAAGCCATTGGCCCAATCCTTCAGGGTATAGCTCGCCCTGTCAATGACCTCAGTCGCGGTTGTTCTGTCGACGACATCTACAAGATGGTGGCTATCACCGCTTGTCAGGCCATCGACTCGAAGTGATATGTTTGCATAAGCAATCCCCTAAGATAGCCCATGCATGATGAGTTGCCAATGGAGGCTTCGCAACGATGCGGCTTCCAGTGTGGCTCATATGTGTGCAGTGCTGAGTCTCAAGAGGGGACAAGATGATATTAACAAAGACGTATAAAGATATAATTGAAGAAAAACTGACGATGAAGAAGATTCTCGTTCTCAACTGCGGAAGCAGTTCCATCAAGTATGCGCTCTATAACATGGATAATCGGAGCGTGCTCACAAGCGGAGGCATAGAGAAGATAGGCCTTCCAGACTCATTTCTCAAACTGAAGTACAATGGAGAGAAGGTGCAGATAGACCGACCTATCAAAGAACACACAGAAGGTGTGCAATTCATCTTCGAAGTGCTCACACAAGGCCAGTATGCTGTGCTCAACAGCCTTGATGAGCTTGAGGCTGTCGGACATCGCATGGTGCATGGCGGAGAGAAGTTCAACAAGTCTGTTGTGCTCACTCCTGAAGTCATGAAAGAGTTTGCAGCATGCAACGATCTTGCTCCGCTCCACAATCCGGCCAACATTAAAGGTGTGAATGCAGTAAGCTCACTCCTTCCAAACATACCACAGGTAGGTGTGTTCGACACAGCCTTCCATCAGACAATGCCCGACTACGCTTACATGTATGCTCTTCCATACGAGATGTATGAGAAGTATGGCGTGCGTCGTTATGGCTTCCACGGCACAAGCCACCGTTACGTGTCTCAGCGCGTGTGCGAGTTCCTTGGCGTGAATCCAGTGGGCAAGAAGATAATCACATGCCATATAGGCAACGGTGCCTCAATAGCAGCAGTGAAGGATGGCAAGTGTGTTGACACATCTATGGGACTCACTCCGCTTGAGGGTCTCATCATGGGCACACGTTCTGGCGACATCGATGCTGGCGCAGTCACATTCATCATGGACAAGGAAGGACTCGACACTCATGGCATAAGCAATCTCCTCAACAAGAAGTCGGGCCTTGCTGGCATCAGTGGCGGCTCTTCAGACTTCCGTGACATCCTTGCAGGCATAGCTGCTGGCAACGACCGCGCTCGTCTGGCTAAAGAGATGTATTGCTACCGCATCAAGAAGTATATAGGTGAGTATGCTGCAGCTATGGGCGGTGTTGACATTATCCTCTTCACAGGCGGAGCTGGCGAGAACCAGTGGGAAGTGCGTGAAGGTGCCACAAAGGGACTGGAGTTCATGGGCATCAAACTTGATGATGCCAAGAATAAGTCGTGCCGAGCTACAGAGGCCATCCTTTCTGCCGATGACAGCAAGGTGACAGTATGCTGCATCCCAACAGACGAGGAGCTTATGATTGCTCTCGACACACTCGAACTGACAAAATAATCATAAACGGATAGAACAAGTTCTGATGTGCAGAGGATAATCTATCGACTTGTCTTCTGCATGTTAGAACTTGTTTTTCTTTATAGCAAATATGTGTCCCCAATCATACGAGAGAAAGAAAGCAAAGCGCAGCTGCACATCCTGTCTCGGCCAAATAATAGATTGGGAGTTAATGTAAGTGACAATCGTAATAAACCCAAAACAAATAATTGCCTAACCCCAAAAGGAAGAAGAAAGGAAACAAATGAGCGAAGAATATAACGACAACAACGACATCACAATTGAGAATGGGGAAAACGAAGTATCACAGACTGCCGAGGAGCGAATCCGAAGCCTTGATGAAATCAGACAGATAACAAGAGATCTGATTGATATCCAGATGGATGGATGCAGCGAGGAGGAGCTTTCTGATAAGCAGAGACTTCTTAATGTGAAATATGATGCCTTCGTAAAGCAGTATGGAGCCATTACTTCAAAAGCAAACAGAATAGCATTCAGGGATGACAGCGATTATCCACTTCTTTGCAGTCTTGAGGAAGTAAACGAAGATGGGGAGGTGAAAAAAGCGGATATGTTTTATAAGCAGACGATTAAGGCAAAGACAGTCATAGACAGGGTTGAGACTGCTGTGGAAGCATTAAATGTATCCGTCAATGAATTTGGATATGTAAATCTTGCCTATATGCTTTCTATCTATGAGCCGGATATTACAAATGCAAAGGAAGAACTTGCAGAAAAGTCTGGACAGACAGTGGATGAGATAACGCTAAGTGATGATGCATTAGCAGAGCTTAGAAGGGCAGTCCTTGTGGAAGAGCTGGACGGACTGGTTTTCCTAAATCCAGATCGCTACAATGAGAACAATCCCGACATCGGCTGGGAGACAGCAGACGAGTATCTATCCGGAAATGTGAGAGACAAACTTCGTGTAGCAAAGGCTATGGCGGCTGATACAGACAATCCGCAGGCAGAAAGATTTGCAGGAAATGTGGCAGCACTTGAAAAGGTGCAGCCGGAATGGATTGAAGCCTCGGATATTGATGTAAAGATTGGTACGACATGGATTGAACCGCTTGATTATGAGCAGTTTATCTATGAACTTCTCAATACGCCAAGGCGTGCAAGGGAAGTCAGAAGCCAGTTTTACAATACAGGCATTCAGGTACACTTAAATAAGATGAGCATGGAATGGTTCATCGAGAATAAGAGCATGGATAAGCATTCAGTGGCAGCTACTAAGACTTATGGTACAAGCCGCATGGATGCTTATTCTATTTTTGAGGATACGCTGAACCTAAAGACTGTAACAGTCAGGGACAGGATTGATGATGGTGATGGCAGGTATCATTACGAAGTCAATAAGAACGAGACAATGCTTGCAAGGGAAAAGCAGAACATGATCAAGGAGAAGTTCAAGGAGTGGCTGTTTGCAGAGCCGGAGCGAAGACAGAAGTATGTGGAGTATTACAACGAGACATTTAACAACATCCGCCTGCGTGAGTATGACGGAAGCCACTTACAGTTTCCGGGAATGAATCCGGCGATTGAGCTAAAGCCCCATCAGAAGAATGCGGTGGCAAGAATCCTTCTCGGAGGAAACACCCTGCTGGCACACTGTGTCGGTGCCGGAAAGTCCTTTGAGATGATGGCTGCCTGCATGGAGCAGAAGAGACTAGGACTTGCCAATAAGACGATCATGGTTGTTCCAAAGCCGCTTATCGGTCAGACTGCATCAGAGTTTTTAAGGCTTTATCCGTCAGCAAATATCTTAGTTGCCACAGAGCGTGATTTTGAAAAGAGCCGTAGAAAGCAGTTTGTATCAAGGATTGCAACAGGTGACTATGACTGTATCATCATGTCGCACTCGCAGTTTGAAAAAATCCCGATCTCAGCAGAGAGAAAGGAAAGAATGCTCAATGAGCAGATTGATGAAATCAGCTATGCGATTGATGAGATGAAGGAGCGTAACGGAGAGCGATGGACTGTAAAACAGATGGAAAGCCAGAAGAAAAAACTGGAGGAACAGCTGAAATCCTTGTCAGATGAGAGCAGGAAGGATGACCTTATTACCTTTGAGGAACTGGGTGTAGATTCTATCATGGTAGACGAAGCACATAATTTTAAGAACCTTGCGATTTTTTCCAAGATGAATAATGTGTCAGGTATCAGCAGCAGTGGAGCGAAGAAGTCAACGGATATGCAGCTTAAATGCCAGTATTTGTCTGAGATAAATGATGGCAGAGGCATTGTGTTTGCGACAGGTACGCCAATATCCAATACCATGTGTGAGATGTATGTCATGCAGCTTTACTTACAGAAAGCGGCACTTGAAGAGATGGGGATTTATCACTTTGATTCCTGGGCAGCGAACTTTGGTGAAGTGACAACAGCACTGGAGCTTACTGTAGAGGGAAGCGGTTTCCGTTTTAAAAGCAGATTCAATAAGTTTACGAATCTGCCGGAGCTTATGAATATCTTTCGTGAAGTAGCAGATGTGCAGACCGCAGACATGCTTGACCTTGATGTGCCGGCTCTTCGTGGAGGCAAGCCTATTATTGTGGAGTCGGAGCCTGACTGGTATGTAAAACAGGTCATGGAAGACTTTGTTGTGAGGGCAGAGCGTATCAGAGGCGGTGGAGTAGATCCAAGCGAGGATAACTTCTTAAAGATTACCCATGAGGCAAGACTTCTTGGAACAGATGCAAGACTGATTGATAAGGATGCACCAAATAATCCAGATGGAAAGCTCAATAAGGTAGCGGAGAATGTCTGGAAAGAATATGAGAAAGGAAATGCCAACGGTCATATAGGCTGCCAGCTTATTTTTTCGGACATCGGCACACCGGGACCGGATAAGGACTTTACGATCTACGATTATCTGAAAGAAACACTTATCCAGTATGGTATTCCGGCAGATGAGATAGCATTTATCCATGATGCCAAAACGGATGCACAGAGGGATGCACTTTTTAAGGAAATGAGGACAGGTAAAAAGAAAGTTCTTATCGGTTCAACGGACAAGTGTGGAACAGGTGTCAATGTGCAGACACACCTTGTTGCAATGCATCATGTGGATTGTCCGTGGAAGCCTTCTTCTATTGAACAGAGGGAAGGACGAGGCATACGACAAGGCAACGAAAATGAAGAGGTGGCAATCTACAGATATGTCACCAAAGGAACCTTTGATGCATACAACTGGTCACTTGTCGAGAATAAGCAGCGTTTTATCAGTCAGGTTATGACAAGCAAGGCAGTAAGCCGAAGCTGCGAGGATATCGACGAGGCAACACTTTCCTATGCAGAGATCAAGGCGGTTGCCACCGGTAATCCTTTGATCAAGGAAAAGATGGAGATTGACAATGATGTCCAGAGATTAAAGCTCTTAAAGGCATCCTATGACAATCAGAGATATGGCTTGCAGGATAACTTTATGATTAAGTACCCGAAGCTCATTAAGACAGCAACAGAAAAGCTTGCCAATGTCCGTGAGGATGTAAAGGCAAGGGATAAAGAGCTGATTGATAATCCGGAATTTGCCATTACCATAGGCAAAGCAACTTACACAGAGCGTGTGGATGGCGGAACGATGATGCTTGAAGCAATCAGCAAATGTAAGACCGGAGAGACGACAGCTATCGGTAAGTTTCATGGATTTGAACTGCTTGTGGAAAAGAACTTCCTTGGCATCAATTATATGGTGCTTCGTGGAAAGACAGAGTATAAAGCAGAGCTTTCCACCAGTCCGGTCGGCAGCATGGTAAAGCTGGAAAACCTGTTCAATGGACTCCATGAGAACATTGATTTCTTAGAAAAGAAGATTGAGCAGTACCAGAATGACCTTGAAGCATCAAAGGCAGAGTATGACAAGCCATTTGTGTACAGCAAGGAATTGGAAGAAAAGCTGTCAAGGCAGTGTGAACTGAATGCCCAGCTTGACCTTGAGAACGCAAAGGCTGTGGATGCAGACCTGAGCGGACCGGAGGAAGAAAGAAAAGCAGATGACAGGATGGAATCTGCAGCAATTGTAGCAGAGGATAAAGGTGCTTATCCAGCCGACAGAGAGGGCAGAACACGATAGGAGAGTGAATAATATGAGCATAAGAAAAGTGGTCGCAGGACTACTGATTACAGCAGGGATTGCCATTATGGCAGTCCCTTTTTTCTGGCGGGCAACCGGAGAAAAACAGACAGAACAGCTCATAAGTGAATTTGAGCAGACATTGGAGGATGATTACGATGAAGAAACAGATGTGGAGGAAGAGCAAACCTCCATTAGTAAAGAGGATGAAGCCATTCTTAAAGAAGGCGGTGTTATCGGCATCATTGAGATACCGGGCTTAGATATCAGGTATCCGGTAATGGAAGGAACCACAAGTAAAGTGCTTAATGCCGGGATTGGTCATATAGAAGAAACAGCAGGAATCGGTGAGAGTGGCAACTGTGTGTTATGCGGTCACAATGGCAGCAGATATGGCACATTTTTTACACCACTAAATCAGATATCCATAGGTGATGAAGTGATGATAACCGACAAAAAGGGGCTGAAGCATATCTATGAGGTAACAGAGACAGAGGTAGTAAATCCGTATGATAACAGCATCAAGACACAGGGTACAGAAAAAGAATTAACTCTTTTTACCTGTTCCCAGAAAGGAACCATGCGTTTTGTGGTCAGGTGCATTTATAAGGAGGCGGTGATGGATGAATAAGAGATACCGGTTAGGTGAGATAGAAGAGGCAGTAGCAGAAATGGAAGAGCTAATTGACATCGAGGATGATATTGCTGAGATTGATGATGACTTTCAGATAGTCGTAAGCGGCTGGTCTGTGTATGTCGAAAGCCTGAATCTGACACTCAGACAGGGAATAGCCTGTGTATGGGATGCAGAGGAAGGATTATTTATGCCTGATTTTGATGTGACTATCGTGTATGAGGGGAACATTGAAACACAGGAGTGGCTCTATTACGAGCAGGACGGAATGGTCGTTACACTTGGCAACTGGTTAAATGGCAGATTGTCTTGTGAACAGATAGAACAGCTTTGGTGTGAGTTTATCATACCGGAGCAAAACAAAGAACAAAAAGAAAGCGAGGAATAGCATATGAAGTATTCAATTAAAGTAAACGAAGTAAGGGCAAAAGAGGGCAGCAATATCAAAGGATTTGCAACAGTAGTATTTGGTGATTCATTTAAGATTACCAATATCGCAATCCTTGAGAATAAGGACAAGGGAGAGCTTTTTGTATCAATGCCAAGATACCGCTCTAATGAGCGTGATGAAAGCAACGGTGTGATCTATAAGGATGTGTGCAATCCTATCACAGCAGAGTTTCGTGAGGAACTCTATACCAATATCCTTGATGCCTATGCAAGAATCAAAGAACCGGAGAAAGAGGAGACACAGAAGCAGGAGCGTACACAGGAAATGCCTGAGTTTTCTGTAACAGTGACACCTTATGAGAGGGAAGGCAGTAACATCAAAGGACTTGCACGCATTTATTTTGAAAACAGTTTCATTGTAAATAACATCAATATCGTGCAGGGTAAAGAGAAAATCTTTGTATCAATGCCTTCTTATAAGACAAAGCAGGTGGATGAGCAGGGAAAGCCTATCTACCAGGATGTCTGCTATCCGGTCACAAAGGATTTCAGGGAAAAACTCTATAATGAGATTATCTCTGAATATGAGAAAGCAAAGGATAAGAGCAACGAAAAGGCGAGGGAGAGTGCCGAGAAACAGCATGGCAATCCCGATAAAGAGAAGGACAAAGAGGCAACACCCTTTCGATAATTAGTAATCAAGGTACAGGGGCGGCCAAGGCTGCCCCATTTACAGAATGGAGGAAACAGAATGGATATGGAAGCAGGAAAAACACTTACCAATGAGGAGGTCATAAGAGAACTTCTCGAATTATTAAAGAAAAATGCCATGGAAGAGCAGGCAAACAATGTATTTGAGATATGCAGCTATGTGGATGGACTGGAGAAAAAGATTGATTCCATGACGGAAGAACTCACCAATATGCAGAACCAGATCAAAGAAATGCAGGAAGATACTCTTGTCAATAATGCTAAAAAGGCATTGTCAGAAGCACAGGAGCGACTTAATGTCAGATGTGAGCAGATAAAGTCACAGGTGTCTGAAGTGAAAGCACAGGTCAAATCTACTGCTAAGAGCATAGTCGATGAAGCAAAGGCAAAGGGAAGAGCTGCATTATACGGGGTGTCTGAGTTCTTAGGAATTAAGAAAAGACTTCTTGATATCCGAGAGAATGTAAGAGGTGCAATCAAGACCACGGATAAGGATATAGCAAAGACAGCACTTCTTGCAAAAGGATTTCGAGAAGCCGGGCAGACAGCAGCCAATGCGTTTCGTACTTTTGATGACAAGCCGGAGGTGGATTACTCACAGAAAGAGCAGAAACATCTCATTACAAAGGCGGTGCTTGCACCTATGAAAGCAGTGAAAAAGATGCTTGTATCAATGGAGCTTCATCTGGATGCATCTATTGATAAGCTGGATAATCTGGCTATGAATGTGCAGCTTGATAAGGAAAAGCATATGGAGAATGCTAAGGTGCAGGAACAGACGGAACCGGAGAGGGCAGAAGCTGAGCGAGTGGAAGCAGAGATTGTATATTCACCGATGGTCGCTGAGCCGCAGGAGTATCAGTATAATGCAGATGCATTTGAGGCTAGAGGTGTGGATGAGGTGAAGCAGGAAGCGGCACATAAGGAAGCACCGAAGGTAAGAGACGATAAAGCCAGATAAATGCGAGGACGTGGGAGAGATCCTGCGTCCTTTTTTAATGCGGATATGTTGCAATACTAAACATTAATTCGATATACAAGGGATGATTATTGGACAGTATAAAGTACTATAAGGATCATAAATGATCATAAATGATCATAAATGATAGAATCTGCTCTGGCATTTTCAATGAGATCAAGGTTTGGATACTCTTTGACAATGGATACAAGATTCTGCTTTGTATACCAGCTGTCACAAAGTATGATAACATTTTTTTGTGATGAAAATTCAGGCATGACATGACGTACCATGGATGCAGCAAGCTCAAGCTTTGATTCTTTTTTCTGCCACATGCGGTATCCTAACGGCACCGCAAGATATGATATTTTATCACGATTCCACACGGGCACACATAACATCAGACTTACAAAACAGTGTCCATTAAGATAATTACAGCCATTATGCGTTGCATGATCAAACAGCTTTGATACATTTTCAAATTTTGTACCAAATTTGGAGATTATTGTATCATCAATGCAAAGAAACACCGACTGTGATTTAAGTTGTTCCGGAATAAGGTGCAGTGCCATTTTGGCAGTTACATTCATAAATCTTGAATAATCAGCTTTGGCATAAGAGCAGGCATGATAAAAAGTATTCAGGGATTTTTCTGTTATCACGGCAAGAAAATGCTGGTACAGGAATCTGATTGAATGAGCTGACTCCAATGCGAGTATTTAAAGTACTAGTAAAAATAATGTTTCTGCCGTAGGAACAGAAAAAGTTGCATAATATTCAAAAAATATTTATGAAGTCTACCAATTAATGAGTTTTCGTTGTATAATGTCTTTGTCGTACAGGGTCACTTTCCTTTGTAATGTTTTGGAGCAAACTCATTATACATCAGAAAGCCCTGTACGATATTTTTTTATGAAAAAGTTGTAAAGTGGTGATGAATATGTAAAAGACGAAAAATATGTAAATGATACGGTATTTACTCATTTTGCAGAACACTTTAATGAGATTAACGGAAAGACGTGGGGAATTATCGGACTTGGAACTATAGGAAGACGAGTTGCTGATATTGCGAAAGCGTTTGGTGCACGTGTGATTTATTACTCTGCTTCGGGAAGAGCAGCGCAGGAAGGATATGAGCAGGTCGATTTTGAGACGTTACTTTCCACATCGGATATTGTATCTGTGCATGCTCCATTAAATGAATATACAAAAAACTTAATGAATCAGGAAGCATTTGCAAAAATGAAAAAGACAGCAATTTTCCTGAATCTTGGACGTGGACCGATTGTAGTAGAACAGGATTTGTGTGAAGCTCTGGAAAAC
>OQWI01000549.1_pt1 | contig 17186 bp, 16 predicted proteins | sample 1691551 | NCBI WGS metagenome assembly OQWI01 (sample SAMN03418259, study PRJEB22391) | human gut metagenome | biome: human-gut; feature: organic feature; material: feces | host: Homo sapiens | place: Tanzania | collected 2013-01
AAGAAAATGAAGGCACAAATATTATTTTAAAACAATCTTCTAAGAGTATTAAAAAAGATAAATTTTCTGCTTTTATATATGGATTATATTATATAAAACAAGAAGAAGAACGACTTGCAAATAGAAAGAGAAAAAATATAAAAGATTTTTTATTTTTTACTTAATAAATGGGCAATTTATTTTAAAAATTTTTAAGTAAAAATAAAATATAATAGATTGGAAAAGCAGCAAAGGAGAGTGATTAAATGTTAGCATCAAGAGGAGAAATTAAAATTCATGAAATTTTAGAAACTGCAGGTTTAGTTTTTAGAGAAGAATATTGCTTTAACGATCTTATGACTTCAAGCGGAAAACATTTAAGATTTGACTTTGCTGTTTTTAACGATAATGAAGAATTAGAATTTTTAATCGAATATCAAGGAATTCAACACTATGAACCGAAGACTAAATTTGGCGGTTATGGCGGTCTCCGCAAACAGCAATATAATGATAGAAGAAAAAGAGAATATTGTAGATTGCATGGAATTCCTTTAATTTTAATTCCCTATTGGGATGAAGGTAGATTAGATTATGATTATATTATGCAAGCCGCTTACAAAGCGGGATATTAAAAGGAAGGAGTGAAAAAATGGTAAATAGATTAGAAAATAATTATAAAGATACTTCTTCTGCTCCTATTGATTATTCTAAAATTAAAGTTGGTTTAAAAACTTTAGAGGATGCAGTTTTCTCTTTAGGAGATATTAAAAAAGCTAATCCTCGCTATACCGATAAGGGAAATGTTTTACAAGCTATTGAAAATAATGATTTTCAATCAATGAGAGATATTTCTTGTTTCTATTATAAAACAAGTGGAATTTACAATAGATTGTGTAGATATATGGCATATATGTATAGATATGATTGGTTTATTACCCCGCATATTATATCTGAAAGCCTTAAAGAAGATAAAATTTTAGATTTATTTTATAAAGTTTTATTTTATTTAGATAATTCTAATTTAAAAAAATTTTTTGGAGAAGCCGCACTTAAAGTTTTAAAGAACGGCTGCTATTATGGGTATTTAATTTTTCAAAAAAATAAATTCTCTATTCAAGAACTTCCTATAAAATATTGTAGAACAAGATTCTCTTCAAGTGATGGAAATCCTGTTATTGAATTTAATATGAAATTTTTTGATGATTATTTTAGAGATAGTTCACAAAGAGCGAGAATGTTAAATTTATTTCCAGAAGAATTTAAAAAAGGGTATAGATTATACAAACAAGGAAAATTAATTCCAACTTATCAAGGAGATTCAAGCGGTTGGTATTTATTGGATACTAATTGTGCTTTTAAATTTAATATTAATGGAGAAGATTTTCCAATGTTTATTTCTGTCATTCCATCTTTAATTGACTTAGACGCCGCGAAAGACTTAGACAGAAAGAAAATGGAACAACAATTATTAAAAATTGTTATTCAAAAGATGCCAATAGATAAAAATGGTGATTTGGTTTTTGATCCAGAAGAGTCTCGTGATTTACACAACACTGCGGTTCAGATGTTAAAAAGAGCGGTTGGTGTTGATATATTAACAACTTTTGCAGATACTAAAGTTGAGGATATGTCAGAAAGCAATAATTCAGTTGCGGCTGACCAGCTAGAAAGAGTTGAAAGAGCAGTTTATAATGAAGCAGGCGTTTCTCAAATGCAATTTAATACAGATGGTAATATAGCTCTTGAGAAATCTGTTTTAAATGATGAAGCATCTTTATTTAATTTAATTCAACAATTTGAAGATTTTTTAGATTTAGTTATAAAACAGTTTAATAAGAATAATAAAAAAATCTTTTTTAAAGTTCAAATTTTACCAACTACAATTTATAATTATAAAGAATTATCTAAATTATATAAAGAACAAACTCAATTAGGCTATACTAAGATGTTACCGCAGATTGCATTAGGACAGTCACAGAGTTCTATTCTTGCAAATGCTTATTTTGAAAATGATATTTTAGATTTAGTAAATGTATTTATTCCACCTATGATGTCGAGTACAATGAGTGCAAATGCTTTAAATGGTCATGTTACAACTGAAAAAGAAAGCGGCAGGCCTGAAAAAGCGGATGATGAAAAAGCTGAAAAAACAATTCAAAATAAAGAAGCAATGTCTTAAAAAAATTTCAATTTTTGGTCATAAAAAAATATGCTTATTATTAATTTTTTAATATAAAAATAGAGATAGGAGAGGAAAAAATGAGCAAAATAAATTTTTCTACTATTGATTCTCCAGAAATTATAAATTTAAAACCAACAGATATTAGTCCTTTAATGTCTAGTTGTGAAATTAAAGTTTTATATCTTGGTGAAAACCGTAATCACTCTTATATTTCTAAAGATGTTGCTTTAGAAATGGCAAAATCTATTAGAGGTTGTCCTATTGTAGGATACTATAAAAAAGATAAAGAAGATTTTGCAGATCATGGAGACAAAATTACAATAGACGATGAAGGAATACATTTTGATTGTATGACTAAACCTTATGGTTTTGTAGCTCCTGATGCAGAAGTGTGGTTTCAAAAATATGCTGAAGAAAATGCTTTTGGAGAAACTATTGAAAGAGAATATTTAGTTACAAACGGTTTTGTTTGGACTGAACAGTTTCCAGAAACTAAAACGGCTCTTGAAGAAGGAAGACCGCACTCCATGGAAATTGATGAAAATAGTTTAAATGGTAATTGGCAAACTAATGCTGCAGGTATGGATTTTTATATTATTACAGATGCTCTATTTTCAAAATTATGTATTTTAGGCGAAGATGTTGAGCCTTGTTTTGAAGGTAGCGAAATTCATAAAACTTATTCATTAGATGATAAAACTGCAATTTTTGCTAATGAAGATTTCAAAAATACTTTATACAGTATGATGAAAGATTTAAAACAATATATGTTAAAAAAAGGAGGAGAATTAATGGATTCTGAAAAGAAAGAACAAGTTAATTTAGAAGATTTTTCTAAACAAGATTCTATTGAAGCCCCTGTCGTAACAGAATTTAAAAAAGAGGACTCTAAAGAAGAAAAATCTAAAGAAGAAAGTTCTGAAAAAGAAGAAAAGAAAGAAGAAAATTCTGAAAAAGAAGAAAAGAAAGAAGATTCTTCTAAAAAAGAGGAAAAATCAAAAGAGAAGGATTACTCTTTAATAAAAGAAGAATATGAGAAATTAGAAAAACAATATTCTGATCTTCAAAATCAATTTAGTCTTTTGGAAAAAGAGAACCAAGATTTGAAAGAATTTAAACTTCAAATTGAAAATGAGAAAAAAGATAAATTAATTGAAAGTTTTTATATGCTTTCAGATGAAGATAAAAAAGATGTCATTGAAAATAAATCTAAATATTCTTTAGATGATATTGAAGCAAAACTTTCTATTATTTGTTTTAGAAATAAAGTAAGTTTTTCAAAAGAAGATGAAAAAGTAGAAAATAATCCTATTACTACTTTTGAAGTACAAGAACTTGATTCAGATGTTCCCGCATTTGTTAAGGCTTTAAGAAAAACAAAGAATAAAAATTTATAATATAAGAGGAGGAAAAACAAATGGCAACAATTATAAAAAGAGTTGGTTTTGGTCAAGTAGAACCAAATCATCTTTCTGCTCAAAGAACTGGTCAGATTTATGCTCAGCTTCCTGCCGCAGATACTGTTTCAATCTTAGAAAATGGTCAATTTGTAAAATATGACATTGCAAGCGGAGAGGTAAACTTCACTGGTAAAGGTGAATGGATGCTTGTTTTTAATGAAGTTAAACTCTATGACGATTGGAGAGAGACTTATAAAGATTTTGCAATGATTAAAGATAATTATACTCCAGGTAGTGCAACTATTTCTCATGGTGGTCTTGGTCCATTTAAGGGACAGATGACTCCAAGAGTATTCAAGACTAATGTTGGAGATATTTATACTACAAATTGCGTTGGTGGTGCAAATACTTCAGGAAAAGCTCAATATGAAGGAGTTAGTCTTTCAGAAAAAGATCTTCTTAAAGTAGATGCTGCAAGTGGTTATCTAGTATCTGGTGGAGATGTTGCAACAGACGATATGGTTTGGGAAGTTGTTAAAATTTATACTCTTGCGGATGGTCAACCCGCAGTAAAACTTATGAGAATTAAATAAGGAGGAAAGATAGAATGGCTTTAGAGAAAAAAGATTTAGTACAATTAATGAAAGTTACTGCTAATGCTAATCCTTCTGCTCCTACTGCTTACAGCTTTAGAGATGAGAAATATAGCTATGCAGATTTAAACCAGACTCTTAGACAAGAGTTACAAGAAATTGCAGGAACTTATTCTTTATATAGAGAAAATAAGAACTTAATATTCTCACTTATTGAACAGACTATTGATGATGTTCTTCCAAGAAAAGTTCTTGAACAGTATGGTAGTTTTGCTGAAATTAAGACTTTCAATCAAGGAGACCGCCCAGTCTTCGTTCAGAGAATTACAACAGCCGCAAAGAGAAGAGCAAAACAATTTATTACAAAAGTTGGTCTTGCAGGTATCTATGAAGTTTTTAAACTTGATGGTAAGAATTTTGAAATTCCAACATCTGCATTTGGCGGAGCTGCTCAGATTGGATTCGAGGAATTTCTTGATGGTAGAGTAGATTTTGCTGATGTTTATGACATTGTTATGGAAGGCTTAGATGAGTGTATTTATCTTGAGATTGAAAGAGCTTTAGTAAGTGCAGTTAATGATCTTCCAGGTGCTAATAAGACTACTCAAAATGGTTTCGTAGAATCTGAAATGGATAAACTTATTAGTATTGCAGATTCTTATGGTAGATCAACTATCTATTGTACATACGAGTTTGCAGCTACTATGGTACCTTCTGAGGGCTGGATTTCAAATGAAATGAAGAACCAGAGATGGGATAATGGTTATCTTGCTAATTATAAAGGTCATAAGGTAATTGTTTTAAATCAGTCTTATGAAGATGAAACTAATAGTAAGAAAGTTATTGATCCTTCTCACGCTTGGATTATTCCAGATGGTGCGGATAAACCTGTAAAGATTGCTTTTGAAGGTCAGACTATTGTTAAAGAATATGAAAATAAAGACCTTTCAAGAGAAATCCAGTGTTATAAAAAAGTCGGCGTTGGAGCTATTATTACAAATAACATTTGTGTATATATCAATTCTGGACTACAGAGATAAATAAAAATTTATTGAGAGGAGATAAAATCTCCTCTCAATAGAGAGAGAAAAAGGAGAAAAATAATGTTAAAAGATAATGAAAAAATTACAGTAATAAATAGAGATAATGGAACTGTTGGTTATACTGTGCCTGATTTAAATAATTTACATAGAAGTTTTCAACCAAGAGAAAAGAAAATTGTTACAATGGAAGAACTTAGAAAATTATCTTATTTACCAGGCGGAGAGTATCTTTTAAAAAATTGTTTAATTTTAGATAATCAAGACGCTATTTCAGAGTTAATTGGTACTGTTGAACCTGAATATTTTTATTCAGAAAAAGAGATAAAAGAATTACTTGATAATGGTTCTTTAGATCAATTAGAAGATTGTTTAGATTTTGCTCCAAAAGGAGTTATAGATCTTTTAAAACAAATTGCAATAGATACAGAATTAAATGATATTAGAAAAAGAGATCTTATTTTTCATAAAACAGGCTTTAATATTACAAAAGCTATTGAAATTAATTCTTTAGAAAAAGATAATAAAAAAGATTCTGAAGAAAATAAGGTTAGAAAAGCGGCTCCGGTAGTAGAACCGCAAGTAAAAACAAGAAAAGCAGGAATTCCAGCTTATAAAATTATAAGTCAATAAAAAGAAAGAGGGGTAAAAATGGCAACTCCTTTTCCTATTGTTTATGATCGTTTTTTGTCTAAAATAACTGATGATATGTATATGGAATTAACAGAATTAGAAACATATTCTTTATTAGAAGAACTTTTGCTTTCTGCTATTCCTTATTTTGAATTTCCAAGAGTTGATTTAACAGATGTTACTTATTCAGGAATTGTTAATGAAATATTTTATCAAGGGATAGAAAGTGATAATAAAAAAGTTAAGGCTATTATTTATAATGAAGGAGCTTTTAATTCAAATCTATCTTTAGAAGAAATAGATATTTTAGCAACTTATATGGTTTTTGAGTGGGTTGGGCAGCAATTAGCAAGTGTAGAAAACACTAGAATGAAATACTCTGGCTCTGATTTTAAATTTACTTCACAAGCAAATCATCTTTCAAAATTATTAGTCTTAAAACAAGATTATGAAAGACAAGGCTTTCATTTACAAAGATTATATAAGAGAAGAAAAAGAAATTCAAAAGGTATTTATATTTCAACTTTTTCAGAAATTATGAATACTGATAATTCTTCATCGGAATAAGAAAGGTGGAGAATATGGATAATAAAATAAAAATAGATAATAATATTGTAATTTCTAGATTACATTTTTTAATAAATCAAACTTATAAAACTTTGCCTTTAAGAGAAGAAGGCAAAGATTGGAAAACTCACTTAGATGCGGTTTTTGAAGAAACTATAGGTTTTAGAGAGCTTTTAGGAACAAATTATGATAATTATTTTGTTCCGATATTATGTAAAATTAAAGGATTATATTCTTTTCAAAAAGATGAAGATTTCTCTTTATTTAGAAAAACAATCCTTGATTGTTTAAATCTTTTTGAAAGGTTGTGTGAAAATGTCTCTTGATTCTTTAAATTTACGATTAAACTACCATGGCGGTAAACAAAAAGAGAGAATGAAACAAGATAAGATTCGAGGTTTATTTTCTGCGAATAATTTTGCTTATCAAGCAGAAACGGCAGTTCTTTCAAATAATAAAGAATTTAAGTGTTTAATTAATCCAAATAAATTATCCGAAGATTTAGACGATAAAATTATTTCAATTCCTTATAAAAATATTGAATTAACAGGGAAAAAGAAAGGTAAAACGATTGAGGGTTTAGAAGAGGTTGGTTTGAAACCAGGTGATGTTTTTATTTGGAAAGAAACAAATACTCATTGGTTAGTTTATCTTCAAAAATTAACTGAAACAGCATATTTTTTAGCAAATATTAGAAGATGCAAACAACAGATTGAGATTAATCATAATCTATATTGGGTGAGTATAAAAAATACTTCCGCAGAAAATATAGATTGGCAGACTTCTAATAAAATTACTTTTAATGATTTAAACTATTCTTTATCTATGTTAATTTCAAAGAATGAAGAAACTTTAAATTTTTTTCATAGATTTGCGAAAATCAAAGTAAAAGAAGTAGATTCTAAAATTACTAAAAGTTGGGAAGTAGCCTCAGTTAATCCTTATTTTGGAGACGGGGTTATAGAAGTATTTTTAGAGGAAGATTATGAAAATACTGTTTTAAAGAAAAGACAAGAGGAAATTGAAAATACTCCAAAACCGCCTGAACCAGATAAAACTAAACCTTATATTGAAGGACCTCTTGTTGTAAAATGCTATTCAAAGCCAACTTATAAAATAGTAAATGCGGATGGCGGAAAATGGGTATTAAAATATAAAGATAAAGAACAAACTTTTAACACTAAAAAAACAGAAATTGATTTATCTATTACTATTGGGAAAATAGGTAAATTTGTATTAATTTATCGTAGAGAAAATCAAGAAGATATTTCGATAGAAGTTAAAATGGAAGCTCTTTAAAAGGAGGAAAGAAGAATGCTAAAGAAAACTATTTTATATCCAAAAGATTTTAATTCTTCTTTTTTATCTTGTGAAAAAGATTTTAATTTAATTATAAAAAAATTATTTATAAATAGTCAACCTTATAGCGATTATCTAAAAAGATTATTAGTTATCAATACAAAAGATTGTATTGATAACTTAGATAGTCAAGTCTATAAAGAAGTTCTTGAAAAAACTGACTTAGAAGTTTTAGTAAATAAGCAATATATTAGAACTGTTCCAAAAATTTCAATGCCAGAGCATGAAGAATTAAAATCCTATATTGTATTATCAATGGATAACTTTGCTCCAAATGGAGAGAATCCAGAGTTTAGAGATTGTATTTTAAATTTTGATATTCTATGTCATACTGATGTGTGGGACTTGGGAAATTTTAGAAATAGACCGCTAAAAATTGCGGGATATATAGATGGAATTTTAAATAAAACAAAATTAACAGGAATTGGAACTTTAAATTTTGCAGGTTGTAATGAATTAATTTTAAGTCCAGATTTAGCAGGATATACTTTATCTTATTATGCAATTCATGGATCAGACGATAGGATTGAAACTGATAATGGATAGATTATTATTATTATCGGGTAACGATATACCTTTAATGGGCGTAGGCCTGCAATTACATCCGCCAAAATTAAAAGAAATTGCTTATTTAGGTGAAACAAAATTCTTTTCAGGATTAGAGCTTTTAAAATTTTCAAAAAGAAGTTTAAAAATGGACAAAAATCAATTAGAAGTTTTAACCGATTTTGATATAATTATGAAAATAATGGAAGATAAATCTCAAGATTTTAAAGAAATAAGAGAAAATGTTTTATTAGTTTTATTTTTATTATTTCCAAAATATTCTATTAATTTTAATTTTCAAAAAAATCAAATTGAATTTTTAGAAGAAGAAAAAGAAATAAGATATTTAAATAAACTTAATTATAAATATTTTAAAGAAACTCTTATTGAATTATTTCCTTTGGAAGAAAAATCACAAGACTTTAATCCAAGTGGAGATTTATCTAAAAAAATCGCAGAAAAATTAGAAAAAAGAAAAAAAAGATTAGCTGAATTAAAGCATGAAATCATAGAAATAGATATTTTAAGTCGATATGCTTCAATTTTAGCTATTGGATTACAAATAGATTTAAATGATATAATGAATTATACTGTATATCAACTATTTGATAATCAAAAGAGATTTAATTTAAAATCAGTATATGATGCAACTGTTCAAGCAAAATTAGCAGGCTGTTCAGATATTCCAGAAGCTAAATCTTGGATGGAAGATCTTTATACTAAAGATATAAACAAATAATTTAAAAAAATAAAAGGAGGACAAATATTTATGCGTTTTGGCGTAAGAGAAATATGCGATGTTGTTTTTAAAGCAAAATCTGATATGAAAATTGGAAAAACCACATTTAAAAAAGGTCAACCAGTTCTTTATATTGATAGTGCAAAGACTTCTACTATTGAAGGTGCTTCAACAACAGTATATGCACAAGGCGGAAAAGGTAATAACCGTCTAATCGCTTGGGAAGGTTAATCATAAAAATATTTTCCTCTTATTAAGAAGGAGTTATAAATAATGGCAGAAAAGTTTTTTAGCCTTCCAGACAATGGTAACATTGATCAAGAAATACCTCGTGAATTGCTGGAAAACCCAGAATATGGGCAATCAGCAGCCAAGCCTCTTAAAGAAGATTCAAATTATTGGATCTTAGAAGATGGTCGATTATATAGTAATAAAAGAAAAAGATTTTTAGCGGGAAGAATAGATAGAACAGGACAAAGAGTTTATATACTTGCAATTAAGAACCCTTTAACAGGGAAAAAAGAAAAGAAATTTTATGCTCATAGATTAGTTGCAGAATATTTTGTTCCAAATCCAGAACCAGATTTATTTAAAACAGTTATTAGAAAAGATAATAGCAAATTAAATAATGAAGCGAGTAATTTAGAATGGGTAACCGTCCACGATAGCCGCTACTTACATAGGAGTGAAGAAAAAAGAACTCCTAAGTATTATTTAAGTGATCTTGAAGGCGAAGTGTGGAGAACTCTTGAAGAAAATCCTAGATATAAAGTTTCTAATAAAGGTAGAGTAAGAAATGCTCAAACTAATAGATTAATAAAAATTAACAATAGTCAGAAATATAGTAGAGTATCTCTCAGTTATTCAAGAACTTATTATTTACATCGTTTAGTATATTGTGCTTTTAATAATGATTATGATTTAAATGGATATGTTATTTCTCATAAGGATGGAGATCCGCTTAATAATAATTTAGAAAATCTAGAAAAAATTACTATAAAAGAAGATCGAAGAAGAAGAAAAGAAAAAAAAGAGGAAGGTTCAACGACTATCTCACTGTGAGAGTAGGGTCAAGTGACTCGAAGGACGAGGCTCCTGTGAATACAGGATGAAAATATAGTCTAATCTGTGCGAATAAATAAAGGCACAGCCGCATAAAGCGTATATGAATTAACGAATCATATAGAATAAAAATGGAAAAAACTTTAACATTTACAGTTGAAGACGCTTTGCTTTCACCTATTGGTTTTTCAATTTTATCTGGAGCAGGTTTATTCGAAGGATCGGCAAATACAGCTAATGTTCATGTTCATAGCATGGCTACTGCTTATGTAAGTGCAGGTGGAGAAATTGATTTAACAGATGTTCTTGGAGAAACTGATAAAATCGATTCAACAGCTCCTATCTTTGTTATTGAAACAGATTCAGATGGAGAACCTAATGGAACACTTGTAAGCGGTTTAGTAGTTGATGAAAAAGGTAAAAAACTTACAGGCGGAACAACAGCAGCAGGTAAAGCTGTATTTGTAGATTTTTATGTTACAAGAGCAGCTGATAAAGTTGCTGAATTACAGATTGATGCAGAGAATTTTGCAGGATATTTCTATGTAGAAGCTTCAACTTTGTTTAGAAAACAGAGTGATGGTGTCGATGCTCCAGTAGAAATTACTTTACCTAATGTTAAAATTCAATCAAACTTTACTTTCACAATGGCATCAACTGGCGATCCAAGTACATTTACTTTTACAATGGATGCTTTTCCAGGCTATACTATGTTTGATAGAACAAAGAAAGTATTATGTGTAATGCAAATTATTAAAGATAGTACATCTTCAACTTCTGAAACAAAATCGGTAATGCCACATCCTGCGGGCTTTGATATTAGTGAAGCTTCAGGAGATTCAACAGCAATTTCTGGCGAAAGTGAGTAATAAAAACAAAAGGGTAGATTTATCTACCCTTTTTTGTTTTATATAAAGGAGTATATATGAGTGCAATAGGTGAGTATGTTCATTACTATTATAAAAATTATCTTGAAAACGGCATCTATAGAGAAAAGCCTTCTCAAGGATTAGCAAAACAACAAACAGAAGCTTATCAAAATCAAAAGAATCAATTAAAGGAAAAAATAGATAGAGGACAATCTACAATAAAAGAAGAAACTCTTCAAGATATAGAAAGTTTTTTAAATGCTTTTTTAAAAAATGATTCTAATAAATTAAATCCTAAAAGAGTTGAAGAAATTAAACAAGTAATTCAACAAGAAATAGAATCAAAGTTTGAAAATATTATTGAATCAATAGATCAAATTAATACTTCTTTATTAAAAGTTGAAGGCTTATCCAATGAAAATGTTATAGGAAAAATTTCTGGAATAAAAACAACCTATAAAGAAAAAGGAGAAGAAAAAAAGGGACTGTCTTTAAAGGTTGAACCTCTTTTAAAAAAAATAGATTTATTAGAACAAGAGATGTTAAAATTTTTATTAGCAGCTCCTGATAAAACAGCTTTTAAGGGTAAGGATTCTGATTTTAAGAAATTAAGAAAAGAATATGAAGAAGCTAAAAATCAAATGTTATTGCCTTTAAATCAAATTAGAAGTAAAATTCCTTCAAATCAAAAATTTTTAAAAGGAAGCTATCAAAAAATTGGAGAAATAAGAGATTCTTTAAATCAGTTAATTGAAATTTATGCTAAATTTAAACCTTTAATTAATATAGAAGGTGAAATTTTAGAAGTTGCAGTTACTCAATCTTTAAAAATGGCAGATTATTTAGGATTTTCAAAATTTAAAGATATGCTAGTAGAACAAACAGGAGGAGAACATAATTTAAATATTGAATATTATGATTCAAAGTTATTTCCTTCTGATTTTCAAATTTTAAATTCTGATAAAAAAATGAAGTCAAGCTCTTCTCAAGGTAAAACAGATATATTTGTTCAATGGGAAGATCAAAAAATTAAAATTTCTGCAAAAAATCAAAGCATTAATAAAGGTCAAAGAAATATTGCTCATGTTGTTAGTCAGACTCCTCTTCTTTATCTTCTTCAATCTTTGGATACCAATTTTATTAATCATTGGTTAAATTTACATTCTTCTCAAAAAGCTTTTAATAAAAATAATCAAGAATATGTTGTTAATATTTCTACAAAAAAGAAAAATTATAGTGAAGATTTTGATTCTTTAATGGAAGAAAGTTTATTTTATTTAGCTTTAAGTGGTAGAACTCAAGGACGCTCAGAAAAAGAGGTTGTAAATACTTTTTTAGTAAATGATAAAACACAAGGAAAAATTAGAGTTTTTTCAATAAAAGATATTATAAATCAGGGAATAAATAATAAAGCAGTTATCATAACAGGCGGCGGTCTTTCAAGTAGAAACCGCAGTTGGATTAATAATAAAAAAGCAAATTCTCCAGACGAAAGAATATCTGAAATCTTAACTCAATTACATAATACAAAAGTCTCAATAAGTTTTAATATTAATAAAACTTTAGGTTCTTTTGGATAAAAATTGACTTTTTTAAAAATTTTTAGTATAATTAAAATAAGAAAGGAATGAATTAATATTGGAATATTCAAAATTAAATTTAAAAATAGATAATTCAGTAAAAACTTTTACTTTTAATGAACAAAAAATCTCTGTTTTTCAATATCTTTCTATAAAAGATAAATATGATTTATTAATGGATGTTTTAGAAAAATCTAAAACAGATAATGTATATAATGATTTAAAAGTAGATACTTTATTCCATATGTATTTAATTATTTTTTATAGTGATATTAATTTTACAGAAGAAGAAAAAAATAATGTTGAAGAAGTATATGATGAAATTTATAGTAGCGGTTTTCTTGATTGTTTTTTAAAAGCAATGAACCCAAAAGAATATTCTTTTCTTTATGAAACTTTACAAAGTTTAATGCTAAATTTACAAGAGTATAACTCAACATTAGTTTCTTATTTAAAGAGTTTTTCAAATGATCTTCCAAAACAGGCTGCGGCAGCCGCAAAGATGGTAGAAGAATTTGATCCAGAAAAATATCAAAATATTTTAAATTTTGTAAATGCGGCAAACGGAAACCGTAACTTTAAAACTAATAAACCTGTTAATTAAATATTTGGTCAATTATTTTAATTTTTCATACCTCTATTATCATATAATGATAGTAGAGGTATTTTTTTATTTATAAAAAAGGAGGAATATAATGGCTAATAATATATCTTTAAGTATTGGATATAAAATTGATCAATCGAGTTTAAATCAAGTTAAAAAATCTATATCTGAAATTAGGAGTCTTTCAAATAGAGACATTTTAAAAATTAATCCAGACTTAGGAAATATTGAAAATGCAGCAAATAAATTCATTGAGATAAGAAAAACTGCGGCAGGTGTAGAAACTGCTTTAGAAAAAGCTTTCAATCCTAAAATTAATAGCATTAATGTTTCTAAATTTAACGAAGAATTAAAGAAAAATAATTTATCAATAAAAGATATTTATAAAAATTTTGAAGCTGCGGGGGTAGTAGGTAAAAAAGCTTTTATGGAAGTTTATGATTCTATAAGTAGAGTTAAACTTCCTATTAAAGAAACCAATAAAGCATTGGAAAAAATGGGTGAGACCATTACCAATACCATTAGATGGACAGTATCTTCAGCCGCATTTGGAGCTGTAACAAATAGCTTATCTGAAGCTATTGGCTATATTAAAGCATTAGACAAATCTTTAAATGATATTAGAATAGTAACGGGGAAAACTGCAGAAGAAATGTCAATTTTCGCAAAAGAGGCTAATTCTGCTGCAAAAAGTTTAGGAACTGGAACTAAAAATTATTCTAATGCGGCTTTAACTTTTTATCAGCAGGGTTTAAAAGATGAAGATGTAAAAGCTAGAACAAATACTTCAATTAAAGTAGCTAATGTCTCTGGTTTAAGTGGAGATGTTTCATCAGAGTATGTAACTTCTGTTGTGAATGGTTATAAAATCGCAGCTGGAGAAGTAGAAAATGCGATGGATAAGCTTTCTGCTGTTGGTGCAGCAACTGCATCTGATTTAGCAGAATTATCAGAAGGTATGTCAAAAGTTGCTTCTACCGCAAATGCAATGGGTGTCTCAGAAGACCAGTTAGCAGCGACTCTTTCTACGGTAATTTCTGTAACTAGACAAGATGCGGCAACTATTGGTACAGCTTTTAAAACAATCTATGCAAGAATTTCAGACATTGAAGCGGGTTCTGCAGATGCAGAAGTATCATTAGGCGAATATACTTCTCAAATGGAAAAATTAGGTTTTTCTGTTTTAGATCAAAATCATAAGTTAAAAGATTTAGGTACTGTTATGGAAGAAATTGGCGGTTCTTGGTCAACTTTATCAAGAGAACAGCAAATAGCTCTTGCTCAAACTATGGCAGGTACTCGTCAATATAATAATCTTATCGCTCTTTTTGATAACTGGAATGAATATACAAAAGCATTAAATGTATCTTTAAATGCCAATGGTACTTTACAAGAACAGCAGAATACTTATATGGAAAGTACTGCTGCACATATGAAAGAATTGCAAGCTGAATCAGAAGATTTATATGATTCTTTATTTAATGCTGATGTTGTTAATGGTTTTACAGATTCCTTAAGAGGTCTTGTTTTTCTTACTCGAAACTGGATAGATAGTATCGGTGGAGGCGGCAATACTCTTCTTGCTTTAGGCTCTATTGCAACAAGAGTTTTCAGTGATCAAATCGGAAAAAATATTTCTAGAACAATTAGAAATTATAGAAATCTTAAATCAACAATTGAAGAAATTACAAATGCTTTAAAGGCACAAGAAGATGTAGCTAAACTTCCTGATGAAGATTTAAGAGAGATGGCTAAAACAAGGAAGGCCTTTCTTGAAAATCGTTCTTATATGACAGAAGATGATAAAGCTACTGCTGAGAGTATTCTTCAAAGACAAACAAAAGCGTATGCAGCAAAACAAGATAAGTTAGAAGAGAAGAAAACTGCACAAGAAGCTGCTCAACGATTAGGCTTTGTCAATTCACAAATCAGTGATTCTTATTATAGTAATAAATATGATCAGCTAAGAGAATATATTAATAATTTTAAAAAAGTAAAAGGCAGTAATGCCGTTAAAACAAAAGAAATTGGAAACTTTTTAAGACAATTAGCTGATGATAAAAATTCTCAAATTAATATAGACGATTCTGATTATCAAGATATTATTGATGAAATAGACAATCTTAAATTAACAGATTCTACAAAAATAAATGATCAAAAAGCAAAAGAAATAAATCAAAAGATTCAGAAATATCTTTTAGCAAAAAATCTCAAGAAATATGAAAAAGAAATTTTTGGTTTTGGAGAAATTGACTTTGGTAAAGGTACTGAAATAACTGAAGATGATAGTGCCTTAGAGAAACTTACTGAAATAGATACTTCTGCGGATTCTGTTTTAAAAGCTCTTCAAGTTATTCAAACAAAAACAGGTGATTTAAAGGAAAAAATTTCTGAAAGCAAAGCTAAAGAAATGGCTGAATCTATTGTTGGAGAAACTGATGAAACTAGTTCTCTATTATCTTCATTAGAAACTCCTTTAGGAAAAGAAGTAACTAATAGTTATAAAGAACTTTTTACAGAAATTCAAAAAACAGGAAAAATTTCAGAAGAACAAAGAAGACAATTATTAGAGTTTTTTACTACTATTAAAAAAGTTGGCACAGATACTAAAGCAGCATTAAAGCCTTTTGATGAAGCAGCTGGAAATATCCAAGAGGAAATTGATAAAATAAATAGAGAGGCTCAAAAACTTAATCAAAGTTTTAATACTCAAAAATTAATTAGTGGTGTTGTTAATTTAACTGGTTCAATAGGGCAATTAGCTTCTGTTTATCAATCTTTTTTAAATTTAGGCTCTTTGTGGAAAGATGAAGATGTTTCAACAGGAGAAAAAATTTTACAAACTATTCTTAATTTATCTACTGCTATTCCAATGCTTATTTCTGGCGGAAAAGGTGCTATAGATTCTATTTCTGGAATCTGGACAGCTTTAAGCGGTTTGCAAAAAGTTACTCTTGCTCAGATTGCTACTACAGAAGGTTTAGATTTGGCTCAAAAAGCTAATATTAATACTTCTGAATTACATACAGTAGCAGAATGGAAAGACATTGCCGCAAAAAAAGGTTTAGTTGCTGCAAATGGTGAAGAGATTATTTCTGATCATGCAGTAGGTGCCGCAAGATGGGCAAGTCTAGGACCTTTAGCTTTAATAGCTGCCGCAATAGCCGCAGTTGTTGCAGTTTCTACAATCCTTATTTATAAAGCACAGGAAGAAGAAAAAGCAAGAAAAAGATTAAATGAAAGAGTTAAAGAAACTCAAGAAAATTATCAAAATGCTACAGCCGCAGCAGAGAAACTGAAAACTGCTATTTCAGACTATACTGATGCAGTTGTTGCTTTAAATAAAGTTAATTCTTCTACTCTTGAATTTAAAGAGTCTCTTGAAGAAACTAATAAAAAAGCAAAGGAATTAATTGAAACCTACGATCTATGGGATCAGTATAAATATAATACTAAAGGTATTATTACTTTTGATGAAGGCGTTCTTGAAAATCTCCAGACGGAAGCAGATCGAAGAACTTCGATTGCAAAATTCTCTGTAGCATCTGCAGATATAGCTCTTGCAAAGAAAGAACAAGAAGAAACTCTAGATACTAAAAATTTATCTTCTTTATCAGAAAGACAGAGGCAAGAAGTTGTTCCTGCAAACTATGATTCTTCTACTGCTGATTTTATTGAACAAAATTGGAAAAATATCATTATAGACAGTTTTAAAGAAGTTAAAGATATTGATTCTAAGACAAATCTTGAAATTGTAGAAGAAGTTAAAGAATCTTTAAAAGAGTCTTTAAAAGAAAATGATTCAAATATTTTTAAATATTTTAATGATATAGATAGAAATGAAGTTCAACAAATTTTTGAAGATTATCTTAAAGATAATTCAGATAATCTTTTAAATATAAGTCAACAATTAATAGAACTTCAAAAAGACTTAAATGAAGGTTTTCAAAAAGTTGCAGATGTTTTAGTTGAAGAAAAATATTCAGAACAGATTAAAAAGGCTTTCACTACAACTAATAGCAAAGGGGAAAAA
>OQWI01000551.1_pt1 | contig 17165 bp, 9 predicted proteins | sample 1691551 | NCBI WGS metagenome assembly OQWI01 (sample SAMN03418259, study PRJEB22391) | human gut metagenome | biome: human-gut; feature: organic feature; material: feces | host: Homo sapiens | place: Tanzania | collected 2013-01
GGTACCCAGCGGGAACACCGACACCTACACGTTCAAGGCCGAGGCCAACACCTCGACAGTAGCCCGCGAGGGTGTCATCGTTTTCTGCAACGACAACAACGAGTGCGTCCCGGTCACCGTAAAGCAGGCCGGGGTCAATGCAACGCTTTCCGTCTCCCCTGCCAGCATGACCTTCACAGCCAAGTCTGAATCCAAGACATTCACCGTCACCTCCAACACCGATTGGACGATGACTTCCGATGCGGCTTGGGTTAAGCTGAGCGCCACCGACGGCAGCGGCAACGCACAGGTAACCGTCACCGCCGAAGAGAACACGGCAACCAAACAGCGGATCGCCACGATCACATTAAAAACTAAAGATGGCAAGACTACAGCGACCGTCAAGTTAAGCCAGAATGGCGCCGACATAATATTCAGAATCGATGGTGATAACAGAGAATATAAGGTTGAAGCGGAAGGAGGTGAAATACAATTTTCTGTGATACACAATATCGAGTGCTACCTGAAAAAAAATCCTGAATGGGTCATTCTGGATAACATGCAAACCTACAACGGAGCCACCTGGTACAAACTCAAAGTCCTCCCGAACACATCAACCTCGGAAAGAGGTGGCATCATTGTCATTCGCGGCCTTGCTGAAAATGAGTGCGAACTTGAAATCTTGGTCATCCAAGCCGCCGGCAAGCCAAAAGGCGGCAACGAGAACACCACGACCGGCGGGGAAATAACCATCGAATAAAACTTATTGAATATGAAAGCATCAACAATATTTATCAATATCCTGTCTCTTGCCTCACTTTACTTGGCTGTGTCCTGCAACGAGGAAGAGCAGCATGGTCAAACAGTCCGGACAATCATGGCGACCATAGAGCAATCCTCCACAAGGACAGCTCTTGACGGCCCGGACGCTGACGGAGTTTACAAGACAATCTGGTCATCGGACGACGCGATCGCAGTCTTCTCCGGCAGCAACGCTGCCAGCGAATTCAAGCTTACATCCGGTGCGAACACCAACACCGCCGAGTTTGAGGGAAACGCGGCATCAGACAATATGGTAGCCATCTACCCATATTCCATCGTGAAAGGAAGAACCGGATCAACAATTTCCGTCACACTCCCCGAGGTTCAGGAATATGTCAGCGGGAATATTCCGCAAGGCGCCTATCCTATGGCGGCAGTCAGCGATGGAGCTTTCCTTCCGTTCTACAATCTCTGCTCCGTCCTCAGGCTCAGGATGTTTGGAGAATTGACTGTCAAGTCAATAACCTTTACTCCGAACGATGCCTCCACCAAAGCATCCGGCAACGCAACCGTGAACGCGGCCGACAAAATGCTGACCATGTCAAGTGACGCCGAAGCAACGGTAAAACTCAACTGTGCGAACGGCGTGAAGCTGACAAGAACAAGCACGGATTTCCTCATGGTTGTCCCTGCCCAGAAGTACACAGGCGGATTCACGATCACCATCAACACCGACCAAGGAGCAGTGGTAAAGGCCGTGAAGTCCGATGTGACCTTATCCCGCTCCGTCCTCTACCCTATCAAAGCCTTCGAATGCAAGATAGAACAAAGCAAGGACAACATCGTCTTCGAGGACGCGAACTTCAAGGCCTACATGATCAAGAACTTCGACACGGATGGCGATGGCGAGATCAGTTATGAGGAAGCGCTGGCAATCACGATGATAGATGTCGATACCGACAACATCGAGTCTCTGGCCGGCATTGAGCACATGGCGAACCTTACGGAACTCAACTGCGAGGGACCTTTTGTGATGAGTGGCTATGAACCAGAGGAAGGCAGAGGAAAACTAAAAACTCTGGATGTGTCGAAAAACACGAAATTGACAAAATTATACTGCGGTTTCAACCAGTTTTCATCGCTGGACTTGACAAGCAACGTCCTGCTTGAGAGACTACGTTGCGCCGGCAATGATCTTAACAACCTTGATGTCAGCAAGAACACAGAATTGACGCGTCTAACTGCCTATAACAATCATCTTTCATCGATTGATGTAAACAACAACACAAAACTGGAGGTTATCGATCTGTCCAACAACCAGATCAAGTCAATTGACATAAGCAAGAACGAGTCGCTGGCCACGTTCAATTGTGACGACAACCTGCTGACAGAACTAGATCCAAGCAATAACCAGAAACTCACAAACATTTACTGTTCAAATAACAACTTGTCTTCGATCAATGTCCGCAAGAACCAAAAGCTTGCTAAATTGGTTATTATAGGCAACAGCATACCTCAGATTGATCTCAGAAACAATTCTGAGCTGACTCATTTATTCTGTGAGAAAAACAAGATTTCCGAACTCGATCTAAGCAACAACACAAAACTGAGGCAATTGACCGTCAACGACAACAGTCTCTCATCCCTTACGGTGAATTGTTGTCCGGAAATCGAAATATTGAACGCAAATAACAACTATATCAAAGAGATGGACATCTCCGAATTGATTGCCCTGAAATATTTCGATTGTATCAGAAATCCACTGGAGACTCTGTACATCTTTGAAGGACAGATTGATGCCCTCACGGAGATAAATATTCCATCGAACACAAAGATCGTGGTGAAAGGCTCGGAAGATCCTGACGATCCAGAGGATTGGGCTGGCAAGGAGTTCTGGCACAAGTCTCTTGGGATGAGGTTCACGGCGACTTGGTGCGGGTACTGCCCGATGATGGCAACAAGCTTTGCCAGCGCAATAAGTCAATACCCAAACAGAATCGAGTTACTGAACCTGCACCCGACTTCTTCCAACTTAGGGTTCAATGGGACAAGCAAGCTAGAAAACATATTCAAAATAACCAGCTTCCCAACAGGAATGATTGACTATAGAAGTTCAATCGCCAATTACTCAAACAGTAATTATACGACAAAAGTTATACTCAATGCGGTTAAGGAAACCGAAAGCAACTACCCTGTAAAGACAGGGATCTCATTCTCCTCATCCGTTTCTGGCAACACGCTGAATCTGAACGTCAAACTCTACATCAAGGAAAAGGGTGACTACAAGGTCACGGCGGTACTCCTTGAGGACAACATCATCGGCTACCAGAATGGAGGCGGAAACAGCTACAACCACAGCGGCATAGCCAGAGTGGCGTTCACCGACATAACAGGCGATGAGGTCTCCACTTCCGAAGACAACAAGACCGTCAGCAAAAACTACACCGCCACTATTCCAAGTTCATGCGACAAGAACAACCTCAGAGTTCTCGTCTATGTGCTCAGACAGTACGGCTCGCAGACAATCATCAGAACCGACAACTACGGCGACTACTATGTTGACAACGCCGTCAGCGCGGCGGTCGGAACGACGCAAGACCTTGTCTTCTCGGACGGCACGATCTATGGCGGCAACGAAGGGATGAAAGACGGAGGAGAGATAACACTTAAATAAGACCCGAATATGAAATCAAGCAGAATACTGAATATATTCCTTATGTCTTCGCTGGCTCTGACAGCCGCATGCGCAGACGAAGAACCGCAATACGAGGCGGTCAGCACCACATTGTTCGCAAGAATGGATGAAGACCCCGTCACAAAGACTTTCTTGTCCGGCCCGGTTTCCGGTGTCTATCATAACTTGTGGTCGGATAATGATGAGATAGGGGTATTTGTCGGCGAGAACACGGTCTCCAAATTCAGTTTGAAGAATGGGGCAGGCACGTCCAAAGGTGAATTTCAAGGAGAATTCAAGGATCCGAACGGCGTGTCAATGGAAAAGACAGCCGTCTATCCTTTCGCCATTGTCAATGGCAAGAGCGGCTCTTCCGTGAGTGTGACTCTCCCGGAAGAACAACTCTATAAGGCTGACAACATCGCGGATGGGGCACTTCCCATGGTGGCAGTCGCGAATGGTTCCGAACTGAATTTCAAGAACCTCTGTTCGGTTCTGAAGATTTCCATGACCGGAAGTCTGACCGTAAATTCCATCACATTCACCGCCAACAACTCCAATGTCAAAGTCTCCGGTGACGCATCCGTTGACACGGGCAACACAACCCTAACAATGGCCGATAACGCCGGTTCAAGGCTCGTTCTAAAGTGTGACGGCGTAAAACTGTCCGACACTACGACGGAGTTCTTCATCGTGGTGCCTTCGCAGACTTACACAGGAGGATTCTCGCTCATCATAGACACTGATAACGGAAAGGTTCTCAAATCCATCACATCTGATGTCAGCATCAAGCGTTCGGAACTGTACCGCATCACACCATTCGAGTGCATGATAGATGGTGGAAATGATAATATCATATTCGAGGATGAGAACTTCAAGGCATACATGGTCACCAACTTCGACACCGACAACGATGGCGAGATCAGTTATGAAGAGGCTCTGGCTGTCACGAAAATTGAAGTGAATACTGATAACATATCGTCCATTTCCGGCATCGAGTATATGACGAATCTTAAAAGTCTAAAATGTGAGGGTAGTCTCAAATATTTCAGAGCTTCTAATACATACTATACATTTGGAATTCTGAAAAGCCTTGACATCTCCAAGAACACAAAACTTTCCGATCTTTATGTTTCGTATAATCCACTTGTCTCACTTGACGTTAGTGGCAATCCGAAACTGCGAGTGTTATTATGTAAGAGGAATAAACTAACCTCGCTGAATGTCAATAATAATAAGGAACTGGAAAGATTAGAGTGTGACTACAATAATCTTTCATCTCTGGATGTAAAGAATAACCCGGAACTGTACAGATTAAAGTGTGACAACAATAATCTTTCTTCGTTGTATGTAAATAATAATCCGAAATTATTAGACTTAATTTGTGGCGATAATAATCTAACCTCGATAAATGTGAAATCTAACCCTGAACTGAAAGACTTGCAATGCAATAACAATAATTTATCCTCACTGGATGTGAGCGATAATCCGAAATTATATTTCTTAATTTGTAGCGGAAATAAACTTTCTTTACTTGATGTAAAAAGCAATCTGGAACTTTATAAGTTATCTTGCCACAACAATAATCTTTCATCTCTGGACGTAAGGAATAACCCGGAACTTTCCTGGTTATCATGCGATGACAATAATCTTTCCTCGCTGGATGTAAGCAATAATCCGAGATTACTCTATTTATATTGTGATAACATTAATTTATCCTCGCTTGATATCAGCAACAATCAAAAACTTGAGGTACTGTATTGTAACAAGAATAAAATATCTTCTCTTGATATATCAAATAACACAGCGATGAAATATCTTTACGCAACGGAGAATCCGTTGGCAACATTGTATATATATGAAGGACAAACCAACGGCTTTTCCGAAATACAGATTCCTTCGTCCACAAAGATTGTGGTGAAAGGCTCGGAAGAGCCTGACGAGCCGGAGGAGTGGGCCGGCAAGGAGTTCTGGCACAAGTCTCTTGGAATGAGGTTCACGGCGACGTGGTGTGGATATTGCCCTAATCTGGCGACCAGTTTCGCCAAGGCGATAAGCCAGTATCCAAACAAAATTGAGATGCTGAACCTGCACCCTACTTCTTCTAATTTAGGATTCAGCGGAACAAGCAAACTGGAAAACATATTCAGAATCACGGGCTACCCTACCGGTATGATAGATTACAGAAATTCAATTGCGAATTACACAAGTAACGATTACACTGCAAGACTCATAGTCAATGCTGCGAAAGAGACAGAAAGCAACTATCCGACAAAGACCGGAATCTCATTCACGTCGTCTGTCTCTGGCAGCAAGCTGAATCTGAACGTCAAGCTCTACATCAAGGAGAAGGGCGACTACAAGGTCACGGCGGTTCTGCTTGAGGACAACATCATCGGTTACCAGAACGGTGGTGGAGACAACTATAACCACAGCAGCATCGCCAGAGTAGCGATTACCGACATTACTGGAGACGCAGTCTCGACTTCCGAAGACAACAAGACCGTCAGCAAGAACTACACAGCCACCATACCAAGCTCATGCGACAAGAACAACCTCAGGGTTCTAGTCTATGTACTCAGACAGTACGGCTCACAGACCATCATCAGAACCGCCGACTACGGCGACTACTACGTTGACAACGCTATCAGCGCGGCGGTCGGAACGACACAGGATCTTGTATTCTCGGACGGCACGGTCTATGGCGGCAACGAAGACACAAAGGACGGAGGAGAGATAACACTAAAATAAGACTTGAATATGAAAGTGAACAAATTATTGAATATATTCCTTCTGCCATCGCTCGCCCTTTTGGCGGCCTGTACGCAAGAGGAACTCGCAAACGAGAATGCCGTCACAACATTGTTCGCCGGCATTGAGCAACCTGCCGCGACAAAAACATCTTTGTCCGGCCCGACATCTGGAATCTATAAAACCATCTGGTCCGAGAATGACGCCATAGGTGTGTTCGTCGGAGAGAGCGAGGCCTCGGAGTTCATACTGAAAAAAGGTGACGGAACAACTAAAGGTGAATTTCAGGGAGCATTCAAGGATTTGAACGGAATGTCCATGAGCAAGACAGCGGTCTATCCTTATGGAATTGTCAACGGAAAAAGTGGATCTTCAATAAGCGTGAGCCTTCCTGCCGAGCAGACCTACAAGGAAGGCAACATCGCGGAGGAGGCTTACCCGATGGTCGCGGTAACGGATGGTTCCGAACTGAATTTCAAGAACCTTTGCTCCGTCCTTAAGATTTCCATGACCGGAAGTCTGACGGTCAATTACATTCGTTTCTCCGCGAATGACAACAATATCAAGGTTGCCGGAAAAGCAATGATAAATGCTGACCCCGAATCACCGGACTTGACAATATCCGAAGATGGTACTTCGTTTGTGAAACTTGTCTGCCCTGCTGTATCATTGTCCGGCGCTGCCACTGATTTCTTCATTGTTGTTCCGGCACAAAAGTACACTGGCGGATTCTCACTCATAATAGACACTGATAAAGGAAAAGTCCAAAAGACAATTGAGACAGATGTCACGCTCAAGCGTTCTGAGCTGTATCGGATCACTCCGTTCGAGTGCAAAATCGATGAGAGTAACCATAATATCATATTCGAAGATGCGAATTTCAAAGCATACATCGTTGATAGATTCGATGCTACAGGAGATGGTGAAATAAACTATGGGGAGGCACTGAAGATTGCATACATAAAGGTCAATACAGACAATATTCATTCTCTCGCCGGAATTGAACATATGCCGAATCTAAGAACTCTAAAATGCCAAGGATCTTGTAATGTCAACCTTTCTTCTCATAAACTTTTTGAGAGTGTCGGTTCCCTAAAGGATTTGAATATCTCAAGCAACCTTAAACTTGAGTCTCTGGACATTTCCTATAACCAGCTCACTTCGATAGACATCAGTAAAAATTCTAAACTAACATATCTTGACTGTAGTGGTAACAATTTGTGCACACTGGATATAAGCAATAATTCCACTCTGACAGATATCCGTTGTAGTATGAATAATTTATCCACACTTGACATCAGCAAGAACTCGAATCTGATTTACCTAAAATGCTTCAGAAATTATCTGACCGCACTAGATGTTAGTAACAATTCAAACCTGACATATCTCAGTTGCGGCTATAATAATCTATCCATACTTGATGTAAGTATGAATTCAAATCTAAAAGACCTTAGCTGTGGTAGTAATAATCTATCCATTCTTGACGTAAGTAAGAATTCAAATCTAAGAGACCTCAGCTGTGATAGTAATAATCTGTCCACTCTTGACGTAAGTAAGAATTCGAATCTGGATCGGCTTGATTGCTCCTACATTAATTTAACTTCACTAGATATAAGCAAAAATCCTCTTCTAATAGACATTCGTTGCGAAGGTAATAAACTGTCCTCGCTTGACATCAGCAACAATACGAATCTAGAAAGTCTCAATTGTTCATTTAACGACCTATCGTCACTAAATGTCAGCAAGAATACAAATCTGACCGGTCTCAGTTGTGGCTGGAATCAGATCTTATCAATTGACCTAAAGAACTGCACAAAGCTTGAGTATTTGAGTTGCAATGACAATCTAATCAAGAATCTTCAAATCAACTGTTGCACAAAAATAATAAACCTTAATACTAGAAACAATTTAATTGAATCTCTCGATATTTCTGCACAAACGAGTTTGGAAGAGCTAAATTGCATCGGCAATCCATTGAAGACCCTGTACATCTTCAGCGGACAGATTGATGGGCTACGGAGTAAAAACATCCCATCCACAACCAACATCATTGTCGGCTCCGAGCCGGGCGAGGACGAGGTATTCTCTGTTACCCCGACTCTGTTCGACATTGACGGCAGCGAGCAGGACATCACGATGACAGTGACGGCGAACATGAGCTATTCGATTGACTCGCAGCCAGAATGGATCAGCAAAAAGTCCGATAACTCAGGCGTGTACACATTCACGGTCAGCGCGAACACGACTTCTTCCGCAAGAAGCGGCGAAATCATATTCAAGAATGCCAACAACTCATTTCTGACGGTGACGGTCAAGCAGGGAATCCAAACCTACACATCATCTGACTACAGTCAGGACGGACAGGTGACCAGGATTCATTCGGCGACTGTCGGCAAGGGAATCGACGTGGTGTTTGTCGGAGACGCGTTCGCGGACAAGGATCAGGATCTTTTCAACAAGTACGTCGAGCTTGGCAAGGAGGCTTTCTTCACCGAGGAGCCGTTCAGGAGCACGAAGGACAGGTTCAACATCTACCGGATCGGTTCAGTCTCGAAGAACGGAATCATCACTCAGGAAGGCGGCGACACCAAGTTCTCGGCACAATTCGGAGATGGCACTTACATCAGCGGCGACCATGATGCTGTGTTCCGATTTGTCCAGGACAAGATGCCGTCAGTGAACCTCAAGAAGACAATCGTCTTCGTGATTGTCAACAAGGCAAAGTACGCCGGCACATGCTGGATGTTCAGCGACAACAAGGCTGTCTGCTATGTTCCTCTCTGCCGCGACGAGACCGACTACGCCCAGACACTCAGACACGAAGGCTGCGGCCACGGGTTCGGCAAACTGGCGGATGAATACTTCTATGACTCCATGGGCAGAATTCCTGATGACAAGGTCACTGAACTCAAACAATGGAAAGTACTCTCCTATGGATTCTACGAGAATGTGGACCTGACATCCGATCCGAACACCATCCTCTGGTCAAAATTCATCTCCGACTCAAGATATTCAGGTATGGTTGGCGTCTATGAAGGTGGCTATACCTACCCTTACGGAGTCTATAGACCGACCGATAACAGCATCATGCGGTACAACACGGGAGGTTTCAACGCCCCGTCACGTGAGGCCATCTACAAGAAAATCATGAAGTTCTCCGAGGGTGACGCATGGACTTACGACTACGAGACATTCGTGGCGTTCGACGCTCCGGCAAGAAGCGCCGAGGCCGTCACCAGAGCCGCCGCTCAATGCGCCGCCGTTGGCAAGGCCAACTTCATCCCTCTCGCCCCGCCGGTGATGGTCATGGTTGACAAATGATGCCAAAGTCAAGAATATCCACACTCCCAGCGCTAGCGCTGGGACTAATCTCAATCTCCAGTGCCAGGACAAAAGTCCTGGCACTGGAGCTTTGAGTCAAGCGATGTCTGGCACACGGACAAGGATGACTACGTCTCCAACAACTACTTGAAACCGGACCGGCTGTCGGCATGATAAGTGCCGGACCCGGTTACAGCGTGGTCACTACCGCATCAGCGCATCATTCGGCCGGAACCGTAAGAGAGTGTTTATTAATATTTTGCCTTGCGATCCTCGCTATGCCTCTGGCAATGAACTCCTGCCAAGGCTCAAGTGGCTGTTCTCAAAGAGAATGACAAAGGAATCTTTTTATTTTTTCCCCTCTATTTTAAGCCTTTATCAGCTTTCTTGTCGGGATCTGAATTTTACGTGCAACCAAGAGAATGTGGAAACAGAGGGATAAGACAAGTAAATGGCAGAGGAGTTGATGAAATACCCAATTTTCACTTGGTTGGTGGAAATTGTGGAAAAGTTGTTGTCAAGTCCACCAAACCATTAGCGGAGCGACCTGCATAGTGGTACTTGGCGTTCCCTCACCGCAGTACCTTCGCAAAGGAAAATAAGACCGACAAGATAAACCGAAGAAATTCTATACGGACAAAAATATCAATTCTTGCATGCTATAACAGAATAGATCTGATAAGATATCAAAAATATATCGTATCTCATTGTTATATCGAATTTTATTTATAATTTTGCTACGTTTTAATGAACCATTAAAATAGAGCAAATGGAATTAAAGGAAATAACCATACTTAAGCGAAAGATCCAAATTAGCCCTCGCCCAAAAGAAAATCTGAAGGGATTGACTGTCGGTGAGAAATTGTCCTATACATTCTATGACGGTATCTATCAGAACACTCCATTATTATTCTTGAAACCACGGAAAGGAAACCCGACACCCAAAGAGTGCCAAATCACATCTGCGAGAATGTCTGGTTTGTATGGACTTCCAGTAGTTTTTATACTGATACCGGGACCGACATACGAGCGGCAAAGACTGACAGACAATGGTGTCTATTTCATCATGTCTGATCAATATGCCTGTTTACCCATGCTTATTGCATTGGAAAAGACAAGTAATCGCAAAAAGGCAACGGTTCTTACAGCGGTAGCACAATATATTCTGCTATACCACTTGCAAGTGGGCAGTCTTGAAGGACTTTCGGCCAAGGAGATTTCAACTTTGATACCTTATTCATACGAAAGTACAACATTGGGAATTACTTGCTTGGATGATTTGGGTTTAGGGGAAAAAAGGCTACAAGGTCAACGAAAAAAGATACTTCATTTTGAACTGAAAGGCGAAGAGTTATGGACTAAATCCCAGGAATTTCTCGAATCTCCAGTGATTCAGCGTATATATTGCGACGATATACGCTCGAATGTGGAATATCCGGTTTGCGGAATAAATGCCTTGGCACATTATTCATGGCTCAATCCGGACAAGGAGAAAATGTTTATGCTCACAGACAAGGAATACAGGTCATTGAGAGAATCGGAAGTGTTTGACAATCCCAATGTGTATGACGGTCGTGTTATCATTGAGGTTTGGAAATATCCGGCAGTGGGACATATAAACGAAAACAAAACTAGGGTTGACCGCCTGTCTCTTGCCCTTTCGTTGAAAACGGATGAAGACCCCCGTGTTGAGAAAGAAGTAGAACGAATGATAAAAGAAATACAATGGAAGGATTAGAAAAGTTTTGCGAGGCTTTCGCGGAGTTTACTAACAATTATGTGGTTATTGGAGGAACGGCTTGCGACATAGCAATGACCGGAACGGTTGTCCGTCCACGTGCGACACATGATATTGACATGATTGTCATCGTAGAGAATATGACAGAGGCTTTCGGTGAACGCTTTTGGCAATTCGTGCGTGAAGCCGGTTATCGGCCGGAGAAACGGAAACAGACAGATAATGAATCTCCAAGTTATGAACTGTATCGCTTTCTTGATGGCAAGGATGGATATCCAGAAATGATAGAATTACTATCACGCCATTCAGACATCTTTGGAGAACCACACGGCATCGTTATTGAACCTCTGCCTATCGGAGAAAATGTGTCAAGTCTGAGTGCTATAATCATGGATGATGATTTTTATAATTTCACCATTGCACACAGCAAGCTCACAAACGGAATACGTCATGCCGATTCCACGGCTTTGATAGCATTAAAGGCAAAAGCGTACATGAACCTCATTGCGGACAAACAAGCCGGGAAACATGTCAATAGTAAAGATATTCGAAAACACCGCTCCGACGTATTAAAGAACGTCGTAATCTTGGAAGAAACCAAAATAGAAGCACCTGATTCTATCGTTACTTGCGTGAATGAATTTGTTGATACAATCAAAGAAAATTGGACTGAATTATCTGATTCTCTGGCTGCATCTTTGGGGCAAGACAAAGAATTTGTGACAGCGTTACTGGACCAACTTAAAGAGTTATTCTTTGTAAAATCATGAAAATACAATATGCGTCCGACCTTCATTTAGAGTTTGCTGAAAACGGAAGTTTTATCAAGCATAACCCCTTGCCAGTGACAGGAGACATTCTTGTGCTGGCAGGAGACATCGGTTATCTTGGTGACGAGAGTTACATCAAAGAATCTTACACTTTCCTATTTCATATATAGCATAACTTTGGTATGTCTGTTAGCTTCAGTGGGTACATAGTTGGAAATACCTCCTTGACTGGCCTTCTTCTCTTTACGAACCTTGTCATTCTCTCCGAACACGATGCCGTCAGACAAGGTCATCGAGATCTCTGACGGTTCAATCAGGCTGAAGCCATCACGTGCCACTGAATATGATAGCGTTTTCCCTACGACAACAGTCGCGGAAAGATGACCGTTCGGGGAGACTTCCTTATAGGTCAGATCTTTTGCCGAGGATGGAGAATGGTCGCGGTAAAGACCGCTAATGATGCCAGAATAGCTTTGAGGTTCATATTCATTTAAAATTTTGCGTAGTCAAATTCGTTGATAAACGATACAAACTATCTTTGAATATTCACGCAAAAGATTCAAAATCAGTTGGCGATATGGAAGAAAATGGCTATTTTTGCAGGAAACACAAGCATTCACGATCCGCCAATGAACACGAAAAAGACCGCATTGACTATTCTGTTGGGTCTAATGACTCTTCTCTCAATGGCCCAGTGTTTTCCAGACGTAAAGGTTGAGGACACGAAAGGCAAGGCTGTACGGACTGCCGGTCTGATCAACGGCAAGGCTCCGGTAGTTGTCGCCTTCTGGTCATCCACATGCAAGTACTGCATCGAGGAGATAGACGCACTGAGCGAGGCTCTGGCTGACCTTCCCGACATCTCCTGCAAGGTTGTTTGCGTCTCTGTGGACGACAGCAGGTCCATCTCCAGGGCGAAGGCCATGGTCAAATCACATGACTGGGACGGGTTTACCCTCTTGTACGACACTAACAGGAATCTTTACAGAAGTCTGAATGTGGTCTATATCCCGCAATTGTTCGTCTATGACAAGAAAGGCCGGCAGATTCACTCGCACACCGGCTACTCGGCGGGAGACGAGCTGGAGACCCTCAAGATAATTAAAAACAATCAATAAGAAATTAATATTCAAGACCATGATGAGAAAATTGCTCACTTTCCTCAAGGCTGTCGCCATCGCCACACTTATCGCTGGCTGTGGCGGGACCGGAACAGAGAACGAACCGGAGATCACGCCTGAAATCAAGTTTACCGAGGACATCGTCACCTCCGGTATTTCTGTCGAAAGCGCGGAGCAGTCAATCACACTGAGTTTCAGCACCAACGTGGCTTGGTCGGCGACAGTTTCGGCGGATTGGCTCACAATTTCCCCATCGTCTGGAGAGGCGGGAAAGAACTCGGTAAAAGTTGAAGTCGAGGAGAACAGGACCGGGCAGCCAAGAAGCGCGACCATTACAATCTCTGACAAGGAATCAATGCAAAAAGTTTCTGTCACTGTCCGTCAGGAGGCTCTTAAAGCATCGTTGACCGTCAGTCCAGAATCCTTGGAATTCTCCGCCAACAAAGGAGAGGAAATGCTGAATGTAACTTCCAACACAGACTGGGTGATCACCAAGGACGCGGAGTGGATCACCCTGGATTCAGACAAAGGAAAAGGGCTGGCCACAATCGCAGCCGGTGTCACAGAGAACACCTCGTTGACATCAAGAACAGGCTCCATCACTGTCTCCACCTCGGACGGCAGCGTCAAGAAGACCGTCTCTGTGCGGCAATCCGGCGCCGCTGTAATATTCACCATCGACAAGAATGAGTTCAATGTGGCCGCGGTGGGAGAGTCTTTCTCCGTCAAGGTCACGCACAACATCGGCTACAAGATCAACTCGCAGCCGGAATGGGTGAAACAGACGGACAAGGTGTCCAGCGGAAACACCGACACCTACACGTTCAATGCCGAGGCAAACACCACCACCGAAGCCCGCGAGGGAGTCATCGTATTCTGCAACGACAACAACGAGTGCGTGCCGGTCACCGTCAAGCAGGCCGGGGCCAATGCAACGCTTTCTGTCTCCCCTGCTGAGCTAACGTTCACGGCGAATACCGAAGCCAAGTCCCTGAACGTCACCTCCAACACAGCTTGGACCGCGGCTTCAGGCGCATCTTGGACGAAGCTGAATAAAACCAACGGTAGCGGCAATGCTCAGATTGCTGTCACCGCCGAGGAGAACACTGCCATCACACAGCGCTCCGCCACGGTCACCATCAAGACCGCCGACGGAAAAGCCACCGCAACCGTCAAGGTAACCCAGAGCGCAGCCAACGTCATCTTCTCCGTTGACAAGAATGAGCACAGTGTTGCCGCAGCCGGAGGAGACTTCACCGTCAAGGTCACGCGCAACATCGGCTACAAGATCAACTCGCAGCCGGACTGGGTGAAGCAGCCGGGCAAGGCAAGCAGCGGAAACGTGGACACCTACACGTTCAATACCGAGGCAAACACCTCCACCGAAGCCCGCGAGGGAGTCATTGTTTTCTGCAACGACAACAACGAGTGCGTACCGGTCACCGTCAAGCAGGCCGGGGCCAATGCAACGCTTTCCGTCTCCCCTGCCGAACTGACATTCACAGCCAAGCCGGAAAGCAAGTCTTTCTCCGTAAGTTCAAACACCGATTGGAGCGTAGCCTCAAGCGCGGACTGGGTGAAGATTGGCACGACAAGTGGCAGCGGGAACGCACAGGTGACAGCCTCCGCAGAAGAAAACACAGCAACAACACAGCGCACCGCCACCATCACACTCAAGACAACCGACGGCAAAGCAACAGCCACGATCAAAGTTACACAGAACCCGGCCGATGTCGTTTTCAGCATAGACATCAAGGAATTCAGCATTAATGCGAAAGGAGAGGAGATTACGATCAATATAAAACACAACTCAGCATATTCCGTCAAATCAATGCCTGATTGGGTCAATCAGACAAACAAGACTGTCAGCGGCGACACTGACAACATCTCTTTCGCTGTTCAGCACAACCCAGGCTACAAGCGTCAGGGAGAAATCATATTCAACGGTGATGGAATCTACGGAACAGTCACGATCAAACAATTCGGAAGCAAGGCCGACGGCGGCAACGACGACACGACCACCGGCGGAAAGATTACTTTGGAATAACCAATTAAACATAGCTGAAAAATGAAGTTATTGAATATATTCACGAATATCCTGGTTCTGTCATCGATGGCGGTTTCTGTAGCCTGCAATGAGACAGAAGAGCGCGGCTCCGAGGCACGCACCATCAACGCGGTGATAGTGCAGCCAGACACAAGGACATCATTGAACGGTCCGGATGCGAACGGAGTCTACAAGACGGTCTGGTCATCCGGAGATCAGATAATGGTCTTTTCCGGAGATTTAGCATGTCGCTACATCCTCAAATCCGGAGAGAACACCAACAAAGGCGTATTCGAGGGGTATGGAAACTCGGAAGATCTTGTGGCCGTCTATCCTTTGTCAATCGGGATCAGCAGGACTGGGGCGACTATCGAAGTCGGACTGCCTGAAGTTCAGGAATATGTCAGCGGAAACATCCCGCTCGGCGCCTATCCTATGCTCGGAATCTACGGCGACGAGACATTTTCGTTCAGAAACCTGTGCTCGGTTCTGAAGGTTCCTATGTTTGGAGACGCGACAGTCAAGTCAATCACTTTCACCCCGAACAATGCCGGTGTCAAAGCCTCTGGCAAGGCTGTCATCAATGTCAATTCGACAAAACTGGAGATGGACGACAACTCCAAGCCATCCGTAAAACTTGATTGTCCGGACGTGAAACTGTCCGCTCAGCCGACCGATTTCCATTTTGTGGTTCCGGCGCAGATATATCCCGGCGGCTTCACGCTCACAATCGCCACAGACAAAGGAGACGTTGTCAAGACTCTCAAATCTGACATAACCCTTGACCGTTCGGTACTCTACCCTATCGAGGCCTTCGAATGCAAGATTGACAGTAAGGAGAACATCATCTTCGAGGACGCTAACTTCAAGGCTTATCTGGTCGCCAACTTCGACACTGACGGTGACGGTGAAATCAGCAAGGAGGAAGCGCTTGCCATCACGGAAATAATAGTCGGCACCAAGGACATCGAATCACTGGCAGGTATCGAGCACATGGCCAATCTTACAGAACTAAGATGCGAAGGACCGTGGAGTTTTTTTGAACCAGAGAAAGACCCGGAGGGAAAACTGAAAACCCTGGATGTGTCAAAAAACGTGAACTTGACAATACTTTACTGCGGTTTCAACCAGCTTACATCCCTGGATGTGACAAACAACCCTAAAATCGAGCAATTACGCTGTGCAGGCAATAACCTGAACAGCCTTGATGTCAGCAAGAACACAGAATTAATAGAGTTCGAGGCCTATAACAACAGACTCTCCTCCATTGATGTCAGCAACAATCCAGAACTTTATTATATCGATCTGACCAATAACCAGATCAAATCAATTGATGTCAGCAACAACCCAGAACTTTATTATATCGATCTGACCAATAACCAGATCAAATCAATTGATGTAAGCAAGAACCTTAAACTCGGTAGGATTACATGTTCCAACAACAAATTGACTTCAATTGATGTCACCAATAATCAGAAGCTGACTACATTGAATATTAGCGGCAACAGCATAGTCAAGATTGACCTCGGAAACAATCCGGATCTAGAATATTTATGCTGTGAGAAAAACAAGATTTCCGAACTTGAACTCAGTAATAACAAAAAACTGGAGGGTTTGAACGTAAATGACAACAATCTCACATCTCTTACGGTGAATTGCTGTCCGGAAATCGAAACATTGAAAGCAAATAACAACCTTATCAAAGAGATGGACATTTCCGAGCTGACAAGTCTGTTTGATTTCTATTGTTCAGGCAATCCACTTGAGACACTGTACGTCTTTGATGGGCAGATTGATGCACTCTTTGAAAAAGAGATTCCATCAACCACAAAAATTGTGGTGAAAGGCACCGAACCCGGTGAGGACGAGGTGTTCACAGTCACCCCGACTCTGTTCGACATTGACGGCAGCGAGCAGGACATCACGATGACCGTGACGGCGAACATAAGCTATTCGATTGACTCGCAGCCAGAATGGATCAGCAAAAAGTCCGATAACTCAG
>OQWI01000554.1_pt1 | contig 17162 bp, 33 predicted proteins | sample 1691551 | NCBI WGS metagenome assembly OQWI01 (sample SAMN03418259, study PRJEB22391) | human gut metagenome | biome: human-gut; feature: organic feature; material: feces | host: Homo sapiens | place: Tanzania | collected 2013-01
GGTATAAAGAAAAGTTGGATTATCATGCCCATCTCTCTTCTCAAAAGAATCCTTATGTAGTTGAGCTGCCCAGGCAATCTTCTCACAAATCTACTAGGTAAAGATGGTGGAAATGTAGGAGTCTGTGTGAGAAGTCCCAAATTCTTCATTTATCTTCTGCGCAATTTGGGAAGAAGATTTTCTCTCTATTTTTAGTTGAAGGATGCGAGATTGTTCGGAAGAGAGATGGGCATGAGAGGCGTAGTAGGTGAGGGTTTGAACTAATTGAGGTATTGCACTCTCACAGTTTGGTGTGGCTTCTTCTTTTAGGTCTTCTAGAAACTTTATAATAATGCTAATTTGGGTTGGTTTTGTGAAGTCTAGAGAGAATTTAGATTGGGGTTGAGTGTAGGGCGCGCCTGCCATCCAAGGACGTTCAAACCTATCTATCTTCTAATAAAGCCCAAGAGGCAACACATTTATGTAGGTGTCGAAGGTGAGTCCGTTTTCTGTTTCGCCTCCTCGCTAGGTACTTTGGAGCAGTTCTTTTCGCTAGATATAGATGATAGGAATCTAATGCCTAGGCGCGGCCCTATAGGTCTTTGAAATTAGTTCCTAGGTCTTCCGCTCCCAGTTTTCCTTCCCTTACGCCTATAAGTTTTTCCAACTCATCTATCTACGTCCAAAGTTCTTCAAAATTCTATCCCTAGCCCCTGTTCCTAATTCTGTCTCTTGAGAAGTTTGGTTTAGGTATTTTATAGTGAATGTCTTGGCGCGCGAAGGAAGTTCCTTCGTTGAAGGTTGGAGTTTCGAGTAGGGCGTCGAGACTTTCTTCCTTAGGTGTAGGTTTACGTTTATTTTCCAAATAAATTTCTTTCTTCTAGACGGAAGATTTAGGTTTAGGATTTTGGGACTCTTCTGCCCCAATCCCACAGCATACGTAGTCGACGAAGAGGTCGTAGTCGTTCTAAGTTAGGGTTTCACCTAGGTTTGGGGTTTCGCTGAGAAGGCGCGAAAGGAATTCCGCACGAGACTCAGCACTTATAAGACTGAAGTCTAAGCTGTAGGGTTTTCCTTTAGGTTTTGACTTAGGTTTAGATTTATTATAATCTTCTTGCATAGGATTTATAAATGTTCTCCTTATAAGTATGAATTGAGGGCCGGCTCACACTTATGAACCCCCTCACATTTCTAATTATACCATAAGGGGTAGGGAAAGTCAAATTCTAGGAGTGGAAATTTTCTAAAAGTAGGAGAAATTGATTTTTTGGTTTCGTGAAGCGAATTTTCCAGGCCCGGGGCGTTTTTGTGCAGTATGCACAGAAAATCCCGTAAACTACCCCGCCCCTTTATGCATAGTGCCTAATCCGATACACCCGCCCCTCTCCACACTCGATAGCATTATAAAGATATAAGTCTATCAAGCAAAGTCCAACATGTTATTTTTTGTCTAATCTTCGGGCGCGACGCAAGCCGTCAAACGTCCGTCAATATGCACAGTTTAGACACGTGTTTTTTGTGCAATTTTTTTGAAAAAAGTCCTTGCTTTTTTAGACGTCCTGCGCTATAATCATAATTGCCAAGGGGCAAGAAGCCCGGCGGCGATCGGGGCTTGCCCGGCGTGTTCCTTGTCAATTGAATATAGAGTATAGCGGGGAGAACGTCCATTGCTTTGCCATGCGGCAACATAAACACGCACCAAGGGAGGAGTGCGCGCTGTTAGCGAAACGCAAGCGCAAGGCACGTTGAATTGAAAACGCTATAAAGCTACGATTATAGGATAAACAAAACATTACACTATATAAAGGAGATAATACAATGGGTAGAATTACAAAGTCTGAGGCAAAAGCGATACGTCAGGAAAAAATCAATATTTTTGCGTCAAGAAATGCTTTTCAAGCTCCGCGCAAGGGTATTGACAACGGCGCGGCCGGGCGTGTGTTTGAATTGATGAACGCGCGCGACGGCTCGACGAAATGCGGCGTGTCCAAGGGAAAACAGGCTGATAACTACGTGTCAATCATTCAGCCGGACGGCAGTAAAAAGCGCTACGAATTGGAGAGCAAGACGAACGGCGGGCGCGTTGATGAAGTTATGGAAAAACTTGATAATGGACGCGACTTTTTCGTTGCCTATAGCCTGTCAATATGCAATAAGAATACTTGTAATAAAGTGCGTGAGACAGCCGCCATTATCTGCCCCGCAAGCGAGTTTATAACAGCGCTCGAAGAGTGCGGCGCACTCAAGGCAGTAAATGGCAAGGACGGCACGCCGAACGGTATTGCAATTCAAGTCAGTAAAAAGAGCTGGTTTGAATGGGTTGACAGCTATCCAGTCAAATGGGATAAAGATTTTGATTACAGTTGGTTTGACTTTGTGGACGCCTAACGGCGTCCACAAGCTACAATTACAAAAAGGGAGAATGTATCATGTTTATTGAAGAGCTGAAAAAGGAATACAAGCGGCTGGTGGCAATAGAAATGTCTATGCTTAAGCGCCGTGTAGCGCTGGAAAATGCGTGGAGCGATTTTAGTGCAGAGCTGAAAAAAGCCGAGGAAGACAGCGCCGTGTCCGATGAAGAAATGGCAAAGCTGTATGACAAGAACGATAAATTCAGCTATGTGTGCGATATCGCGCGCAACAGAGAAGATTATATAGGACAGCTGCTCACTTCTATGTCTGAAATTATCGACATATACGATTGGGGGAAAAAGATATGAAATTTATCAATAAGTACGCTGAATGGTGTGAAATAATGGACGCGCTCGATAGTATCGGGCGCGACCAGCCTGAAATTAGAGCTATACTTGAGAAAGCCGCAAAAACTATCGAAAAAGAACTGAAAATTTTACACGAGGAGGGACTAAAGTGTATCAGCTAATAATTTGCATAGTCCTGCTAATAATTTGCATGGCAGTGCTCGGTGGAATCCTGCACTATTATGCCCATAAGTGGGATAAATACATGAGATAAAGGGCGCTGAAAAAGCGCCCTATTTTTTACGGAGGAAACATAATGCTAAAAGGTTATAAAGTCTCAAAACACCTAATACAGGATAGAACGGAACGTGTTGAAAAAATTGGCAAGTATGTTGGTTTCGGCACGGAGCTTTTTTCCGTCCATGATAACAGAGAAAATTGTGAATTTGTTGTTACCACAACAGGCGTATTACTTGTATGCCGTGGTAATTTTATTATTACAATGATTTGCCCCGACTTCCAAAGAATGGCAAGTGTCCATAAAATGGCGGGGCGCGAAATGACAAGCGGAATGATTGAACAGGTGAAGAAGAACGAAAAAAAGGCAAAACGATTAGATTTCTAAAATAGGATAGACAAAAGTTTATCCTATTATTTTTCGCGCGAGTTAGAGACGTCTAACTTGAGTTAGAGACGTCTAACCCGAAATAAATTTAGACTAACGTAGTCTAAATCATCGAGCACGGAACCCTTGACAGAACGGGCTTTTTGTGGTAGAATTGATGTAAAGTAAAGAAAGGGGATTTACCTAATGACTACTATCAATTATTCTGACCTTTGCGCCTATGTCGCACGCCGTGCCGCCGATGTTGCCCAATTTGCTGTCGATATTCTGGGAAGCTGGGGTATACCGGCTGACGCTGCGACCGCTGAGGATATCGCGCAAGCTCGTGTGGAAGCTACGGACATCGTAGTCGAGGACTACTGCCGGGACTTCGACTTGGTCGATGATGACCCGTGGAAGCTCAGCCCGTCCATATGCGCTGGACAGCCCAAAGAAGCTCCTTGTTGGAAAATGCGCGGCTATAACTAAGCCGTGCTTTTCCAAAAATTTAGACTAATGTAGTCTAAAACCAAATCAAACATACACTTGACATTCCCGAAATTTTTTGATATAATATCTATAGTAAATGAAAGGGGAATATACAATGTGTTATTGGGTAAATACAGAAACCGGAGAACTTCTCTCATACGATGGGGCTTGCGCGCAGTTTGCAGAAGATTATGACGGTGATGATGATACCAACGTCATAAATTTTCTTGATGTATTCGCGCCTACCAATATTGAAATCGTTCCGTAAATTACGGAACGTAATTTAGACTAATGTAGTCTAAGTTAGTGGGAGAAAATGGTTGACATATTTTGGTTGATGTGGTATACTCTAACTACAGTAAAGAAAGGGGACAATCTGAAAATGACTAATAGAACCTACTATATAGAAGATGCAATGGGCGATGCTTTTGTCGCCGCGATGGAAAGACTGGAAGAGGCAATACCTTGCTTCTTGGAACTGGTAGACATAGATACAGTGTATATTGAGTGCCGGCTGGAAGATGTTGGAACAATGGAGCGCTACCTTGCACCTTACATCTAAGGGAGCTGGCGCGGCTGAGTCCGCGCCAGTAATTTAGACTACAATAGTCTAAATCTATCTCTAAATTCTCTTGACAATCCCTGCATATTGGTGTATAATAAGTCCATAAAGTAAAGGGAGGAACACCAAATGATAAACATACGCACAATCCGCAAGCTTACCGAGAATGACGGACTGACTTTGAAGAACGGCAAGCCCATACAGTATAAAACAGGTTGGCAGGTTGCGACCGAAGGCGTCGAGTGCAGAACGGCGGAAGAAGCTATAAAGGCTGTCCGTGCCTATGCTGGAAATTGCGGTGTGTGGCTGGCTGAGGGAATTTTTTACGTAGACAAAAGCTACCGAGTCGACACTAAAAGGAAGGCGCTGGAAATTGGAAAAATTACTCCCAAATTTCTGTTTTCGGCTGGGCGAGAAAAAATTTAGCCTATTGCTAAAGGTGCGAAAAATTTCGCGCCTTTCCTAAAATTTAGACTACAATAGTCTAAGTCCGTTCGAAAAATCAATTGACAAATCCGGAAATGTGCGATATAATATAACCACAGTAAAGGAAATGAGGTTTTGAATGATGATTGGTTTCTTCTATTGTCCGAGCGAAGATTGCAGTTGCCCCTATTATAATCGTAAGACTGGTGAGTGCAAGTTGGGAAAGAGCGCGCTGCGCGAGTGCGATGACGCATATGCACTTGTGGGAACTGACTACGAAGAGGAGCTGGAAGAAGAGGAAATTTTTGCTTGCTACGACCCTGACTAAGGGTTTGGCTTATATATAATTTGCTATTTTTCTTTTACCTTTCTTTACTTTGCCCGCACGTTTTCATGGGGCGTGCGGGCACCTTTCTTAGGGGCATTTAGACTATTGTAGTCTAAAGGTAGAAGAAATTTTGCTTGCAATTTTTGTTTAGGTTTGGTATAATACAAGTGAAGTAAAGGAAAGGAGATTCCTAAAATGAAACTTTATTATGATGTAGAAAGAGCCGCCGACGGGCCATTTGTTATGCTTTGCAGTGATGTGATAAAAACTGCGGGATTTGTGCCCGGAGATAGAGTCGAAGTCAATATCGAAGAAGGCGGACGCCGCGTCACTCTCACCAAAGTAAAACAGACATTCAACGCACATAAATGGGCGCGCAATATTCACAAAAAATACTCTGCCGACTACTATTGGGAAGAAGTTGGTGGTCATCGGTGTGTTGCATATGAGAAAGTTGCTCCACTTGGTAGAATGAGCAAGTTTGGCTTTGCCCAATGTCATCCCGATGACATGTATGATGAGTATGTAGGTGGGGCAATTGCGATTTGTCGTGCCGAGGGTATTCCACTCCCAAATGAACTTACATCGGAAAAAGTAATGCCAAAGAGATATGAGTGAGCCGGTGAACGATTGTTCACCGCGCGCCTTTTAGACTACAATAGTCTAAAGATTGACTTGACAATTTTTCTTGTTTGTGGTATACTCTATGTAAAGTAAAGGAAAGGAAGTACCCGAAATGACAATAGAAGAACTTGGAAATAAATTGACCGAATGGACTGACAACTATGGTTGGAGTAAAGAAAGTTTGAATGACTTTGCCAACACCTACACTACCAGCTATGAGGAATACAATGCAATATGGGAGCTGTTGTATGATATGAGAAGTGGAGACTAAAGGGCGCGAAGCCCTTTAGGTTTTAGACTATAGTAGTCTAAAATATAAGCGAAATATTCTTGACAAACAACACAATTAATGGTACTATATAACCACAGCAAAGAACAAATAAAATAAATTTTGAGGGGAATTGTAAAAAATGAAAATTGGCAACCGTGACCTTGGATTTGCGACTTTTTGTAATCTCGCCTGCGGGGATGTTTTTTATCACCATGACGATAAAACTCGCGAACTTTATATGAAGATGACCGCAATAGAAGATTCTGATTACAATCAATGGAACGCGGTTCGACTTTCCGACGGAAAGACAGATGAATTTGCAGAAAGCGCATCCGTTATTCTTGTAAATGGAGAATATACAATTGACTGACAAAAATGTCAGTCTTTTTTATACACAAATTTAGACTACAATAGTCTAAGTTTCGCGAGGTAAACGATCGTTTACCGCGAAATAGTCTAAGTTCTGACTTGACAATTTTCTTCTTCTGATGTATAATCTAACCATAGTAAAGAAAGGGGAAAACCTAAAAATGAAATCTATCACACTGGATATGGACGGCACTTTTGTCGATTTGTATGGCGTCCCTGATTGGTTGCCGAAACTCCGCGCACATGACCCGTCTCCCTATATGGAAGCTGCACCGCTCGTCCGCATGAATGTGCTGGCGCGCCATCTGAATCGACTTTCAACTAAAGGCTATAAGCTCTGCGTTGTAAGCTGGGGCAGTAAGTCAAGCGGCAATCCAGAAGCAGACGCAAATTATTTGGAAGCTACGCGACAGGCTAAACTGAAATGGATAGTGCACCACCTGAAAAGTGTCCACTTCGACAGCATTGAGATTGTGCCGTATGGGACGCCGAAATCAATAGTTTGTCCGTTTTACGGAGATGATGCGGTTCTATTCGATGATGATGCAGATAATCGCGCCGAGTGGGGAGAAATGGCGTTCAGTGAAAAAAAACTCTTCGAGGTATTGAGGATGCTTTGAGCATCCTTTTTTCTTTTAGACTAATGTAGTCTAATTGGGTGGTTGACTTTTGGGCGCGATGTGATATAATGTGTGTAGTAAATGAAAGGAGAACTCAAATGAAAATAGTTAGTTATACCACAACTAAGATTGCTCTGAATGACTATGAAGCAAAGACTTTGAGAGAAGCCGCCGAAATTCTGTGCTATATATACAATCAAGCACCGGAAGATACAGACGTTGAAAGGTTAGTAAGAGACACATGTAATAGTCTTGACACTTTTTTGGATGAAGCCGCGCCAAATAGTGAGTTGGATACGGAAATGTGTTGGACGGTAGAAGAATCTAGTAAGAAAGAAGAGTAGGCGCGAGCCTACTCTTTTTCTTTTAGACTACATTAGTCTAAAAGGAGGGATTGACAGAATATATAAATAATGATATAATTCAATTACAGCAAAAGAAAGGAGAATTTTACAATGTATCTTATAACTGAGGCAGAACCACTTTCTGATTCATGGGAATGTGATGCCACAATTATTCCATTATGGATGGTTGATGATTGGAGAACTTTCAAATTTTCTAATGAAAAATACTATGAAATTTGGAAGCTTCTTCCTCAAAGTGGGGCGCTTGTTCTTATAAAAGAATGGGATGAAGATTTCCCAAAATAAAAAACTGGCATTATTACCAGTTTTTCTTTAGACTACAATAGTCTAATCCCCTTGCAAAAAACTCTTGCAATTCCAGAAAATTCTGCTATAATAATAATTGTCAAGAGGAAAGAAAACAAATCCAAATCCCAAAAATAAAAAAAGTTTTTCTTGACAAATCCAGAATTTTCTGGTATAATCAATATGTAATCAAGAGAAATAATCTCTTGAAATAAAAAAGGCAAAAAGCCTAAAAGGAGAAAATTATGACTGCTACCACTTCCGAAAAGAACACCATGACCGCGCGCCGCTTCTTCACCGAAATCCAGACCTACGACCTCCCCGCCGAGCTGCTGGACTATGCCGCGAACGAAATCCAGAAGCTGGATGACGCTAAGGAGAAGCGCAAGGAGAAGCCGACTAAGGCGCAGAAAGAGAACGCCGCAATCCGTGAGCAGCTCCACGCTTACATGATTGAGAACCTGTCTGACGAGTATTTCTCGCAGGCGGAGCTGGGCGAAGCTCTCGAAATCTCGCCCAATAAGGCGGGGGCGCTTGCTCGTCAGCTTGTGCAGGCTGGACTTGTCGAGGCAACCGACGTCAAGGTAAAGGGCGGTACGCGCAAGGGATACCGCGCGATTCAGGCGTAAGGAATTGGGGACGCAAGTCCCCATTCCTTTAGGCGCAGATTTAGACTACTGTAGTCTAAGTGGGGGATTGACTTTTAGCGGGATTGTGATATAATCTAAGTAAAGTAAAGGGAGGGGAAATAAATGTTAGTAACTTATTATGAAATCGAAAAAGTTTATAATGATGATTATGATATTGGGGAAGAGAAAAAACCTTTTCGCATAGCAGAAGAAGTCCCCAAAGACCATGTTATAACTTATGATTGGGACTTTTTAGAATGGTTTTGCGCCCATTCTAATCAGCGTTGGTATCATATAGAAAAAAGACGCAAAGGCCGCGTTTTTTGTGACCCAATGAGAGCGCTTGAAAAAGAATGGTGTAATCCCAATTTTACAGTTATAAATAGTCATAGTTATATTGCAATAAACCCCTCAATAATGGATATACTTAATTATCCTAACATCGAACTTGCGGCGCAGTATCTGCGCGAACGCGGAATAAATATAATGGAGGGTTTGAAATGAAATGTATTGATTGTCCTTATTACTATAAAATAGAGGGCGATGTAATCCCGGCATGTAATTGGTATCCGCGCGCACCAGGTGAGTGCGCGCCTTGCGAGGAAGAAGATTATAAAGAGGAGGATGAAGATGAATAACGATACTCGGACTGGAATGAGCTTTACAAGTGTGCTTACACTTATCTTTATTGTATTGAAACTTTGTAAAGTGATAACTTGGTCTTGGTGGTGGGTTTTGTCCCCCATCTGGATTAGTTGGGGACTGGCACTTGTACTAATTTTATTCATTTGAATGTTTGACAAGTGAGAGACTATATGTCTCTCTTCCTTTTAGACTAATGTAGTCTAATTTCTGACTTGACAAGCGCGCAAGATTGGAGTATAATAAAGGCAAGTTAGGAGGGAAAGAAAATGAACGAAAAAATTGCCCTAAATTATAATGACCTCTACTTTGATGATAGTCTTACCTGTCGTTTACTTTATAGCAATTACCAAAGAGAAAAGTTTGAAGCGCGGAAAAAGATGGAGCGTTTAGAAAAATTCGACAGATTATTCATTCGTGCTTTGCAAGACAAGAGAGAAATTACTATAGAAGATTTTGACAGGTGCATGTCATTGCTACATCATAGTAATCAGATACCGGAAGAAATTATAAAAACCGTGCTGGGAGGGAAATAAAATGAAGCTTTATGTTGTTGAAATGATACATAATGGGACGGTAATTCCTGTGGGCGTCTCTCTTAACAGGGCGCAAGCGGTTATTGCAGGAGAACAGTTCCAGTATATGGCAGACACTATCAGTATGATAAAAGTCAAGTACCGTGTTTCTGATTATGAAATTGGCAAAGATTGCTATACCGATTTTACTACAAAAGAACAGATAAAAGTTTCTTAACTTTTTGCCAAAAAAATACAATCAAAGTAAGTTAGGAGAAAATAAAATGGACGCGATAGTAATACTTGCTACAGTTTATTGTATTATGTATATTACATATATAATCTTATGCAAACTTCACTAAAGGAGGAATAAAAAAATGCGTGATTGGATGGAGATAATAGACGAACTTCTTGGAATTACTGAAAAGTATGAAGGAGTAATGACTAATGAAGATTTGGAAAAACTTTCTGAACTCCGCAATGAATACTTTATACAGTATTACGACTGAGGTTATACCTCAGTAGGTTTAGACTATAATAGTCTAACCCACTCCCATAAACCTATTGACAAATCCCGAAATTAGCGGTATAATCTGTATGTAAAATAAATGAGGGAGGAAAAACCTAATGAAAACATCTAACGCCGCAATTTTCCGTGAATCCAATATCGTCGCGCTTACCGACTTTTTTACTGAGCGCGGTGAGGATGTAAAGAGAACCGCAACAGGCTCTATCGCTTTTCCCGTTGTCGCTGATGACGGCGAAGAGGGCTGGATAGAAGTTGTCGTAAAGATTCCGAAGTGGACGGAGGACGATGACGGCTACAGCCGCGCGGAAGAGTACGCGCAGAATGTCGCGGAGAAAGCCGAGAAAGCCAAAGCCCGCGAAGCAGAGCGCAAGCGCAAGGAAGCCGAGCGCGAAGCGAAGAAAGCGGAGAAAGAGCGGAAGAAAACCGAAGCCGAAGCCGCAAAAACGGACGAGGACTAAAGGACGCGAAAGCGTCCTTTTCCTTATTTAGACTATTGTAGTCTAGATAAGGGATTGACAGGCGCGCCTTGCGGTGGTATAATATAGATACAATCAAGAAAGGGGAATATAAAATGACACACTTTGATATTAACAAGGACATTGTACCGGAAGATAGAGAAATTGGAGCGCTTTATGCTATTTATGGGCATGACTATGAAGAAAGACCGCATTTTCTTCTTGTCGGTAACGGTACAGCGGGTACTGTTTTTATCACCGATATTTGTGATGGGCAGTATTCTGCGCGAGAACGCGACAGAGATGATAGCGCATTTGAAATTGCAGAAGATTTTGGACTTGTCAACAAAATTCGATTCTTTGATGACGAGGGAGACTTTGATATTACGGTTGAATTTTGAGGGACTAATTAGTCCCTTACTTTTTTAGACTATTATAGTCTAACGTGAGACTTGACGAGCGCATCTTATAGTGATATAATACAGACACTAAAGGAAAGGAGAACACAAAAAATGATAAACTTTGAATTTATTGAAAAAATCGGGCCGGAAGATAATGAGATTTGCAACATCTATGCTATCTATGGATGTGATAGCGAACGCAATCCGCATTTTTTGGTAGTAGGTGGAATGGATGATAAAGAACAGACGCCTGTAATTGATATTAGTGCAGAAGATCATAAGGCGCGCATCTATGATGAGGAAGATAGTGCCCTTGAAATTGCAGATGACTTTGGGCTTGTCTTTGATATAAAATTCTTTTATGAAGCGGAGAGTTTTGACCTTACACTCAATTTCTGAGGGACTAATGTCCCTCGCGCCGGTTAGACTAGGTTAGTCTAAATATAAGGTTGACTTTTTCCTAATTCTATGGTATACTTCAATCACAATAAAAGAAAGGAAAATTTTCTTATGGATATCACTACTTATTACAGTAATTTTTCAGTAAAACCTTTTTTTGAATTGGATAAAACAGCGGTTTTTTCCAAAAAAGTAGAGGATAGAATGGAACTGTATATGAAAACAGAAACTGTTGTGTCTTTGGATGAAGATGAATACAATTGTGTAAATCTTAGAACCGGAGAGTATTTCTATACTGCATCCGATGAAACTATTTTCGTTCCAAGCGCTGAACTCACAATAAACTGGTAAATACTACCAGTTTCCTTTTAGACTAAAATAGTCTAAACCACTCTGAAAAAATCCTTGCTTTCTTTGTATAATTGTGGTAATATAATGATGGTCGAAAGAGAGATGTCATACTTTCGATACATCGAATTGAATGGAGAAAATGTAAATGAACTTTGTTCCCGACAACAAAAAACTGGACGGACGCCGCAAATACTATCTTATCCTTGACTGCGAGACTGCAACACTTCCCTATGCGGCTAACTATTCCGCTGATGCAAAGAAAAATATTGCAATCGCAAAACCGCTCATTTACGATCTTGGATGGCAGATAGTTGACGCGCGCGGTACTGTTTACCGCCGCCGCTCTTATCTCATAAATGAGATTTTTTCTGTTCCGGCAATCTTCAATACCGCTTACTATGCAAGCAAGCGCCCAATATATCTTGAGCGTTTGGAGCGCGGCGAAATTACAATCAAGTCGTGGCGCGAAGCAACAGTAATACTTGAGCATGATTTGAATGAAGTGCAGGCGGTTGGCGCATACAATTCCATGTTTGACTTCAAAAAGGCAATTCCCTTTACCGAGCTTTATATAAATAAACTGTATTCGACCGACTTGCAGGAATGGCTTGCACTTCAGGAACGTATCTGCGACAATATTGCGCACGGAGCACGCCGCGCAAGTGAAAAAGAATTTGAACCGGATGTATTCCGTTTCCGTGGCAAGATTTACAATCTGTTTGACCTTTGGGGGCTGTCCGCGCGCCATATACTGAACTGCGACGAATATAAAGCGCAGTGCATTACACATGGATGGATAACTGAAAGCGGCAAATATTTCAAAACCAGCGCGGAAACTACTTTCCGTTTTATAGAAGATATTTTCGATTTTGATGAAGCACATACCGCAATCGAAGATACAGAAATTGAAAGTAAAATTTTTGCCACTATTCACAAGCGGACAAAAGGCAAGTATGAGATGGGAATTATTTACTTTCCGTTTAGGGAATTGGGCACGGTTGCAAATTTTACAGGGGAATAAAAATTTAGCGCTTTACTACGGTAAAGCGCAATTCCCTTATCTGGTTTAGACTATAATAGTCTAATTGTTTAGTTGACAAACGCGTTGAGATATGATACACTCTAATTACAGTAAAAGAAAGGAAGTAAGAAAAATGGTTGGATTGATTATTGTAGCAATAGCATTAGCCGCAAGTTTTTTTGCCGCATTAGGTTTTGCTGTTGGATATAATACAGTCGAGCGAAGAATTTGTGGCGGGCTTGTTGGAATGATACTTACATTAGGACTTTTCTTTGTATTTGTATTTGCTGCAAAAGACCAGAACGAAGCGATGGTTGAACGATATAATGACGGTATTTGCACTATATGTGGCGGAAACTATGAATTTTCTGGTGCGACGAGATCTAATTCTTCCCGATATTATTTCTATACTTGCGAAGATTGCGGACATACAATAGAAGTAAATAGGATAATGAAATGAGCGAGATTTTTATCTCGCTTTTCTTTTTAGACTACAATAGTCTAAATCCCTTCCTGCAAAAAGTCAAATTCTCACACAAAAATTCCATCTCAAAAATTCCTCGCCTAAAAATTCCCACTCCTAAAATTCCAATTCCCGTGCCTAAAAACGCTACGTTCAAAACGCTACGTTCCGAGAGCTAGGCGCGGCTGAAAATTTGACTGGGCAGCTGGGCAGCTGGGAAATGGAGAGCTGGGAAGTTGGGCGCGGACGCCCTAAAATTTAGAAAGCTGGAAAGTCACCCAAAATTTGATTTTTACTAAAATTTATGTTATAATAGGATGGGTAAGAATTGGGTTTTTACTGGGCGCACCTAAAAATAAAAGGAGAGACTTTTGTCTCTCCTTTCTCCTTATCCAAACATCAACTTGACCGAGGCTCCATCATTCGTCCAGCCATTATTTTTCTGCACAAGCTCTGACTCAACCTTTACCTTCACAATTCTGTAAGCTCCATCCATGTCGGGAAACTTCAAATAGGCTATGTTGTGGCCTCTATCAATAAAAAGCTGGGCGGGCGCTCCAGGGCAATCCGTCTCACTCTTTAGGGCAGCTGCAATTACTTCAAAGCTAGACAAAGTTGCAGTATAGAGGTTTCGTCCATCCAACTCACTTATCATTCACACAGTCTCCCACACAATCTGGCACTACGGGCCTATTGTCTTTTTCTTCACAGCTACACTTGCAAGCAGTTCCGCTAGAAAGCTGGATACTAGCCTCTTCCAGAGCTTCCCTCAATTTTTCAATTGCAATCCATGGCCTCTCACAATCCAGTCCCTGGTATTCCCCACAGATCTCTCTCAGTCTAACTTCCTCAACAGTCAAATCCCATTCGTCAACTTCCGCCATTGCATCTGAGTAGGAACTAGCAACCATTATACCTTTTTCCTCTTTAGTCTCAAGCCCGTCTTCCAAATAGGTGATTGAATAGATGTAAAAGTTCATTGGGTGTGCGCCAAACCATACACATTACTATAAAATGTATAAGAATGGCTTTCTCCTTTCCCTTATTTTCTACTTATATTATACAATAAATTTTAGGAAAATGCAAATTTCCACTTGAATAAATATTCATTTTTTTCTGAATAAATATTCATTTTCAGAGGTAGGAATTTGAATAGGTTGCGCCAGCTAAAATATATGCCCCTTATATTATACCATAAATTTTAGGATATTACAAATTTTCGCAGCTGGGAGCGGAAGAAAGAGTTGCTGGAAATTTTTTCTGGAAATTTTTTCGTGGAAATTTTTTCTTGGCGCGAGTCCCAAAATTTTTTCTTTCCCGAAATTAGGCATTGATATATTTTTGTCTAAAACGCGCCCGCTCTTCCCCTATTTCTCTAGGTAGCCTAGGTAGACTAAAACTAAGCCAAATTTGCGAAGATTTTTATAGTGAAAATTTGGGTTCTGAAGATTTGATTTTTAGGGGATTTTTTTACTATGCTCTGATAGGGCATTTATCTAAAATTTTATTGTGAAAACTTGACGCCTGCACTTCAAAATCCTATCCTTTTCCCCAAAACCCAAGCGCGCCTACCCCTTCACTCTACCTCCTACCCCAAAGCGAAACTTTTGGCCTACTACTCGGCTTACTTCTAAGTTTACTTCTTTTCCCTTTACGTTTCGTTCAGAAGAAAGAATTTCATTCTAACTTATTCCTAATCCTATCTTCCTCTTTTTCTCTTCCTCCTTTTCTTTATTCTTTCCCTTTTCTCCATTTTTACACTTATACTAAATTTTTTACGTTTTATTTAGAAAAAAAACTCTATTCTAACTTTTATTTTTAGATTTATTTCTCCCCCTCCTCTTTTTCCCTTCTTCTCTCCCTCCTTTTAGATTTAGGTTTAGATTTATTCTAAACCTTCTAGGTTTACTTTTTTCTCATTTTATTTAGAAAAAAATTCTCCTTCTATCTTTATTTTATCTCTATTTTTTTCCCTCCTTTTCTTTTCCTTTTTTCCCTCTTCTTCTTCTCTTATAGTTCTAACTTACATTCTAAACTTACATTCTTACTATTAGTCCTCCTCTACACAATCAGAACTTACAATCGAAATTTACATTCTTAGGCGTTATCTTATATATAAGCTTAGAGGTAGGCTTATATATAAGCTTAGTAGTAGACTTATAAAAATTAGAAGTAAATCTATATATAAAAAAAAGTAAGCTTACTTATAAGTTTACTTCTTCTGTTTACTACTTTTGTTTACTACTAAAATTATATATAAATTTCCTTTTCGATTTAGATGTAGCCAAACCTAAAAGTCTCCTCTAAATTTTGTACGAAAATTTTTTCGTAAATTTTGAAATTTTTTGGATTTTAGAATCTAAAGACTTTCCTAAAAAGAAAAGTAGATAGGGTTGCTTGGCGCGCATGCATCAGGAGATAGAATGATAGGATAGGTAGATGGCTTGGCGCGCAGTCATAGATTTAGGGAAAGAACCCTTCCGCGCCAAGCAAACTATGCCCAAACCTACCTAGACTAAATTGTAGGAAATTCGCTAAAATTATAGGCTTGAAAATTTCTTTCTTTACAGGACTTCATAACCTAAAATTTCTATTGTAAAAATCCTAATAAAATAGGCTTCAGAGCAAAGCATTTACCTTACTTCTGAAGCCCTTTTCTCCACTATTCACTTTTACTCCTCACTAAAAGCTTCCTCATACCATCTAAAATAGTCTTCTATTGTATCTTCCACATCACAAAAAGTTCCCTGCCAATGAGGGCAAGAAGTGTCCGGCGCCAAGCATAATACATCCATCACAGGACAATAGGAGTAAACTCTAAACTGAGAAAAACTTGCATCTTTATTCATTTCTATTCTTCTCTTTTCTTATTTCACCCACAATATCTATAACTGCCTCAATAATCACACCTATGAGCCAGATTATGGGCCAAACCCCAAAACTAAAATACAATAAGCCACTATTCTGCGTAATAAAACTTATAAAAATAAGTCCTAAAAAGATAAAAAAACCAAGCTTCAAAGCATAAAACGTAATCCATCCATCCCTAAACTTCATTTTGTAGTCTCCTCGCTGGGCGCGCAAGGTTCCAAACACCTAATCGTTATAATACTTCCATCTTTATCCTTAATCTCATAGATATCAAGAAACTCTTCCATATCTATTTTCTCTGTAAACTTAACCTTATACTCCATTACTGGATGATCTATTGAATATTTCATGCCAAGAACTATAAAAAGAACTCCAAAACAAGCTCCTATAACCATACCTGCTAGTTCTATATCAGAAGGACCTTTGTCACAAATACAATATATTATAATGTCTATACCCACTAGTATAAAAAACCCTATAGCCATCACACACCCAATATTCATAGTGTGTACTGCTCTTTCAGCCAATATCTCCATTTTATTCCCTTTCTTAGCATACTTTACAAAACTTCATCAATAATCAAAGCGTATCTCAATTCTAAATATTAGTCTGCCATACAGACATTACCTTCATTCTTTCTATCACCACAAGAACAAAAATCATCAAACCCCATACCAATACCAAATCTACAACAAATTATATATTTATTATCATCTGACTCAATACCATCCGCGCAATTCTCACATCGCACTACCGGAACAACATCAGCGGCGGGCAGGCACTCAATGCAGCAAAGAGCATCATCCCATCCTTGTCCATATGCTGCGCTACCTGATCCGATCATACGGTTACATTCCAGCCATGAACCAAATCCGTAAAGAATACCTGCAAGAACAAACGCTCCCATGGTTACTGCAAATACGGAGATACCGGATACAGCTGCTGCTTCCGGGTTTCCACCTACCGCATACAGGTTTTTACCAAATGTTGTTTTATTCCAGATAAACCATACAATGATAACTGCTGCAACTGCCCACAGAATGATGGTCGGGAATTTGCCGATCTGCGGGATGAAGGTGTTCGGGATCGCAGAATCAATTGCACCGAAAGATACACCCTTGGTAGCATAAGTAACCAGACCGAAGATGATCAGCATGTTAGCCATGGTAGAGATAAACGGATGCATCTTGAATCTTGCCATGAAGAATCCGGCGATCATCGAAAATACAGTTGTAAAGATCACACACATTAACAGTGCGAACAGT
>OQWI01000556.1_pt1 | contig 17134 bp, 14 predicted proteins | sample 1691551 | NCBI WGS metagenome assembly OQWI01 (sample SAMN03418259, study PRJEB22391) | human gut metagenome | biome: human-gut; feature: organic feature; material: feces | host: Homo sapiens | place: Tanzania | collected 2013-01
CTTTTCTGCATACCTGCCTACACACATCAAATTCCTAACGGAATTTCATCGCATCGTTTTCGGGACAACATGTATATCATTTCCCAAAAAAATTGGACTAATGTGTGGCCGAAAAAGAGCGAACACGGATAGCACATATTTTCACGAATAATTCATTGGGGATTTGCGTGTGTGGTGGGGGTTATATCAGGCACCACATGGTGACGAGGAAGGGGACGGTGAAATCTACTACGAAGCCGTGGTAGATGCTGAGGGCGGTGTAGCGGTCGCCTATGGTGTGGGTGATGATGGGGAGGGTGGTGTCCATCGAGGTGGCTCCGCCTGCGGTGATGGGGGCGAGCGGTCCGAACACTTTCGCCAGCAGTGGGGCAAGAAGTAGCGTGATCATCTCGCGTATGATGTTGGCGAGCAGGGCGATGGTGCCGAGTTCCACTCCGCGAAATTCGGTGATGAAGATGCTCGACAGCGAATAGTAGGCGAAGCCGCTGTTAATCGCCATAGTGTCGGCAAAACCTCGGTGCAGCATCAGCCACGCCACCACGGCACCCAGCCACGAGCCTAAAATGGTGACCATGGGGAGCAGGGCGTAGCGTGGGTTGATGGAGCGCAGGTCGCGCTTTGTGTCGGGGTTCATACCTATGCCCAAGCCCACGCAGAAAAGCAGACCGCAGAGTGCCACAAAACTCACATCGCTATCTCGCAGCAGCGTTGGCGCCAAGTCGGCATGGCCCACCGCGATGCCAAGGATAAAGAATCCTACGATAATCAAATTTCCTTTCATCGCTTTCCTCCCGCTATTTTCCACAATGCCCAAGCCAGCACGCAGCAGCCCAGTGTGCCAGCCACCGACAGTAGCAGTGCCTCAACGCCGAGCGTGGGCAACGCCTTGATGATTTGTTCGTTGCCGCCCACTTCCACGCCAAGCAGAAAAAGCAACAGCCATATCAAAACTGTAATCACTTTGTCTTTCACGGTCTGCACCTTGGCGCAAGAGCGCGAAAATTTTTTCCGCAGCAAGTATCCGCTGCTGATGCCTAAAAATATGAATAGAATGACGCTAAACATTCGACCGAGCTTTCAAATCACACAATTATTACATCTTTGCCCTGCAAAGCCTTTATTCCACCCAAAAGATGTAGGTGAGGCTGATAAGGCTGATGCTTATCCACAACAGCACGCCCTGAATGAGTGGACGAATGCCCACGGAGCGCAGTGTGGCACGTGTGAGCGACGCACCAATAAAGAAGAGCGAAAGGGTGATGAGGTGCTTGGCGAGCTTGTTGACGGCCCCGCTGAACGCCGAGCCCATAGCCGCAGCACCGTCACCGATGAGGGCGGCATTGCTCAAAACGTAGGTGTTGAAGATGATGGCAACGATAAACCAGATAATGAATCGTGGCACGCAACTGTACCAGGGTTTGGCCTCGCCACCAGCCGACGCAAGCGAACTGCGGAAGAAGAACGGAGTGACCAGTGCCAACACCACAATCCACAGTGCGCGAGTCAGCTTAATGGTAGTCGCCACCTCCAGCGCGCTCACGCCTTGTGCTGCAACGAGTTGTGGGTGCATCTGGTCGTAAGCCGCACCGGCTCCCACCACCGACGAGGTGTCGTGAATGGCAATCGCCGCCCACATGCCAAACTGCTTCATGGTCATGCCCAAAGCGTCGCCAATCGAAGGGAACAGGAACAGCGCAATGCCGTTGAGCACAAACACCACGCCCAGCGCCACCGACATGCTCTCAGGTTTCGCCTTGATAACTGGCCCCACAGCGGCTATTGCCGAGCCACCGCATATTGCCGTGCCCGAACTCAACAGATAGCTCGTTTGCGAATCCACTTTCAGCAATTTTCTGCCGAAAAACCAGCCCAATGCAAGCGTGCCAAACACGCTCACCACCGTGAACAGCATACCCTCGCTGCCCGAAGCAAGCGCCTTGTTCACGTTCATACCGAATCCCAAGCCGATTACTGAATATTGGAGCAGTTTCTTCGACATCGTTTTGTTGAACGCAGGGAAAGCCTCGCCCACAATCAGCGCGAATGCGAAGCCCAAAGCCAATGCCACAGGCGACGACACCCAGTGTGCCATCCACGCCAACTCGCCCAATTCCAATCCAAACACTTCCTCGGCGAATCCCAAAAGTAGCGACACGCCAATCACTGCCACAACAGCAATGTAGCACACTTCATTTCTCTTCATATCAAAAATATTTCTTCAAAAATCATTTCCCTCCAAAATGCCGTTCCACATTCCGGTCCAAGCCTCGCCCTGTTATTCTCAACATTTTTGCGACGGCTCTATATATAATGGTGACAAAGGTACTAAAAAATGATGATATGCGAGCTTTCACTACCGCCGAAACAAAAAAATGCAATTTTATTTGATTTTTTTTGTTATGTGTGCAGATAGGTTGCACATGTGGTGATTAACTTTGCAGCGAAGTTAAAACCCAGTTGAGAATGTGTCAACGCATTGGAAATATGCCAAAGGCATGTCCCTACGCTATGGCAATGTCGGTTTTGAGATATTGGATTACGAATTTTAACTACTAAAAAGGATTATGACAGTTAAGGAAAAGATTATTGGCACACTGCGTGCCACTGGCCGTGAGAACATTGAACAGGTGATCGAGTACATGGGAAACAACGGCTTTTTTACGAAGAGTTGCCACCGTCACCATCATTACAGAGGTGGACTGGCAGACCATGCGTGGCAAACCTATCAGATTGCCCTGCAAAACAACCCCAATGGCATTGACGAGCAGAGCATCGCCATTTGCGCTTTGCTGCACGACTTTTGCAACTGTGGCGGAATGACTGACCAAGTAGGGCATGGCCGCCGCTCGGCTGGAATGTTGAAGGAATTGGGATTTCATTTGTCGTATGACGAATTTTTGGCCGTGCGTTTTCACATGAGTCTGCACACCCATATTTCCCACCCTCTCTATAACGACGCGAGGCACTGTGCTCTGCGCACTCTCATCCTCACTTCCGACACCCAATCTGCCCAAATTTCCAAAGGAGCAGAGATAGTGCGGTGTCCAGATAACAGTGCGTTGAATGTCAAGATATAACTTTGAAAAAAAACTTGTGGGTGCACGAGTCCGCTGTGCGCTATAGGCACCAACATATATGGCGCATTAACCCAAATCGACCATTGACCGGTTTGGGTTAAAAAAAGCGGAACTGTATAGGCGAAATTTATGAATTGTTTTGTATATTTGATAGTTTATTGTGTGATTAACTTGTAAATCAATATTTGTGATGAAAATTTTACATACGAGTGACTGGCATTTAGGGCATTTTCTGTATAACGAATCGCAGGAGGCGTCGCAGTTGGATATGCTGAACCAGATTGCGGAAATTGTGGCCGTGCAACAGCCCGACGCACTGGTGATTTCGGGCGACATTTACGACACCACCCAGCCCTCTGCCAGTGTGCAGCAGATGTTTGCCAATGCCATTGTGAACATACACGAGGCGTGCGAAGATATGACCATTGTGTGCATTGCCGGCAACCACGACAGCGGCAGTAAGCACATGATTTTCCATACCCCATGGCGTGCGCTGAATGTGCACATGGTGGGCACCATATCCAAAGACTGCAACCTCGACGACTACATTATCCCCGTTGCCGACAAGGGATATGTGGTGGCTGTGCCTTTCGCCGTCGACCGCTATATGCCCGAAGATGTGTTTAAGGTGATGGCGGAGAAGGTGGCTGAGCGCAACGAGAAGGGGCTGCCTGTGGTGCTTGCCGCGCACTTGGCTGTGGCAAACTCCGACTGGCGAGGGCACGATTTCTCGACCGACACCAATATCGGCGGACTGAACTGCCAGGAATTGAGTGTGTTTGCCGACGGCTACGACTATGTGGCATTGGGGCACATACACAAGCAGCAGAGCCTGGACAAGGAAAAGCGTGTTTGGTATGCCGGCACACCGATAGCGGTGAGCTTCGACGAGTCGTACTCAGGCAATGAGCACGGCGTGCTGATGGTGGAGTGCGAGCATCGTGGTGCAGCGGTGAGCGTGGAGTCGATACCTGTGAAAAACATCAACCCATTGGTGAATTTGCCATTTGAGGGAGCCGCCGAATGGGAAGATGTGAAGAAAATGCTCGCTGACTACGACAGCGAAATCCCTTCGTTTGTGCGCCTGAATGTGGAGGTAGATGGCTATCTGCCTGCAGGAGCCAACGACGAGGCGCAGCAGATTGTGGCTGACAAGAAATGCCGCCTTTGCCTCATCAACTCAAAGCGAAAGGTGCTGCGCGACCACGACACCAGCGACCAGCCCACCCTCACAGCCACCGAACTGAAGCAAATCGACTTCATAGAAGTGGCAAAAATGTATATCGAGTCGGAGGGCGTGACATTCGATGACGAAATGCTCGAAATGCTTCAGGAAGTAAAGGAAATATTGAATTCAAATCAGGAATAACCATGAAAATCAAACAACTGCATATCAGCAACATCGCTTCAATCATTGAAGCCACCATCGACTTCACTGCGCAACCACTTTGCGACAGCGACGTGTATCTCATCACTGGCGACACTGGTGCTGGCAAAACCTCCATTCTCGACGCCATTTGTCTGGCATTGTTCAACGACACCCCACGCCTGGCAAAAGGCACCAAGGTGACCGTGAAGAATGGCGACGATGAACTCACGTTGAGGGACCCTCGCCGATTGATGCGTCGCAATACCGGCGAAGCATTGGTTGAACTGCTTTTCGAGGGCAACGACGGCACCGACTACAAGGCAGAATGGCAAGTGCAGCGCGGCAAGAAAAAGAAAGTCGATAACAAAATCAACAGCATTAATCGCAGCATCACCAACCTTGCCACAGGCGAAAGCATACAGTCGGCAGGTGTCAAAGATGCTGAATTGCAGGCAAAGATAGCAGAAGTGATAGGGCTGGATTTCGACCAGTTCTGCCGCACCACGATGCTTGCACAAAACGAGTTCACCAAATTCCTGTCGAGTGGCGAGACGGAAAGAGCCGACATTTTGGAGAAAATCACCCAAACCGCAGAGTTCTCGGCTGTGGGCAGCAAGGTGTATGAAATCCAAAGCGCAAAAAAAGAAGCGTGGGAAGCCGCCCAGAAAGCCGCAAGCGACACCGGCCTCACCGACGACGAAATAGCGGAAAAGAAAGATCAAGTGGCTTTGCTTGAAGAAAGCAGGAAGCAGAAGAGCGATGAGCGCGACACCGCCCGCAAAAAAAGGGATTGGCTGGACATGGAAAGCAAGTTGGCACAGAAAGAGGCGCAAACCAAACAGGAATTTGACGCCGCCAGCGAAGTGCTTGAAAGCAATCAGTACAAGAGCGATTGCAGTTTTGTGAACGATTGGAACGCCTCCATTGGCGCCCGAAAGCACCTTGAGCAAGCCGTCGCCGCCGAGAAGCAAATCAAGCAGCAAGAGGGCGAACTCTCTAAACTGAAAGCGGAGTATGTGAAGGTGCAGAGCGGCTATCAGTATGCCCAAAACGAATGTGAGGAGTCCGGTGCCAAGTTGAAAGCCCTTGGCGAGGCTATTGCCGCCAATAGTGGCAAGGTTGCCGTGTTCGACAACGCCCAAACCATCGGTGCAAGCCTCTCCACCATTGCCACCAAAAGCAAAAAGGTGAAAGAGTTGGTTGCCGCTGTCGAAAAAGAGCAGCAGTTGCTCACCGGCACTCTTGTGCCCCAATGCGAGAAAGCCAACGGGGAGTTTACCGAGCATGGAAAGGCTGTTCAAGTGCTTGCCGATGCCATCAAGACAAAAGACAGCGAACTCGACGCATTGAAACTCAAAGACTTGCGAAACGAGCGCGACACCGTGAAAGAACTGCTCAGCAACATTGGCATTGCCATCGACAATATCGACGCTATCGACAAGGCTGAGGAAGCGAGAAATAAAGAAAAACAGCGCCTCGACGCACTGAAAAACGACATTGAGGCAAGAAAATTGCGCCTCGACAAAGAACTTGTGCCCTGCTACACCGAGGCTAAGGCAGCCACCGCCGCCTGCGAACAGGCGAGAGACCTTTTGCGTGACTCGGTCGATAGTTTCGCAAAGCAGATGAGAAGTCGCCTGACGGTGGGTTGCGAGTGCCCTGTGTGCCGTCAGAAGGTGCAGCAACTGCCGCTGGAAGATACGGTGAACAAGATGTATCTCGATGCCGACCAGAGTTACAATGAGGCGAAAAGCAAATGCGAACTTGCCGAAAAGCAAATGCACAAAGCCGAGTCGGAACTGAAATCGGAAACCAAAAGATACGACACCGACAAGAAGAAATACGATGCCGACCACTCTGTGGCCGACGCTCAAAAAAAGGCTGCCGAATCGTGCAAGAAATGCGGTATCGACGCGCTTAACGCCGACACCAAGCAAGCGTTGCAATCGCTCCACGATGAGCGACAGAAGCACCTCACCGCCGACATTAGCCCCAAAATCACTAATGGCGAGAAACTTGAGGAAGAACTGAAGGGACTGCGCACCGAGCACGAAACTGCTACGAAAACCCTTGAGCAGATGCGTGTGGCAAGCGAAAAGGCGAAGCAAGCCGTGGACGGCAGCAAGGCGAAGATTGAAAACAACAATCGCGCCATTGCCGAACATAATGCCGACATCGCCACTGCTATCGGTGAGGTGGAACCGCTACTTGCCGACAGCGAGTGGAAGCACGACTGGAAGAGCGAGCCGCTGCTGTTTAAGAAGGAACTGGAGCAAGCCACCGCCGATTTTGCAAGCAAGAAAAGCCAACAAGCCAGCCTTGAAGCGCAAATCGAACAGGCACAGCGCGACAACGAGCGCACCGCCAACATCATCAAGCAGATCCAGGAAAAGCAAGCCGATTGGAGCAAAACCGAGCCTGTGGCTGCGTGCCAAATGGCGAATTTGTTTGAGAGCGCCAACAGTGTGTTGCAACGCGTGGGCGTGGTGGCTTCTGCCATTGCTTCTGCCCAAAGCACCGCAACCGAAAATCGCAACAGTCTGAACCAGTTTTTAGAGCAGCACCCCAATCTCACGATTGTTCGCCTCGAATATCTTAACGCTGCTACATCGGTGAGCAAGTTGGCTGAAAAAATAGAGAATCAGCGTAAAGCCCCTACGCAAAAGGAAACTTTGTGGAAAGAGGCTATTGAAAGCCACAAAGCGCACCAAGCCGCCAAGCCCGAATTGGCTGAAGATGACACCATCGACAGCACCGCCAACGCCTGCCAAGTGGCAGAAAACGCCATCGGTGAACTCAACCAGCAGATTGGCGCCATCAACAAGGAGTTGAGCGCCGACGCAGAGAAGAAAAAGGCACTCACCGCACTGGTGGAAAAGGAGGCTGAGGCTCGCAAGGAATACGATAAATGGCTTCGCCTAAGCAAGTTGATTGGCGATAAAGATGGCAAGGTGTTCCGCACAATAGCGCAAAGCTACATTTTTGGCGGCTTGCTCAACTCTGCCAACACCTACTTGGAGAAGTTGGAGCCACGCTATAGTCTGAAGAGCGTGCCACGCACTCTCTACTCATCGCTGGAGGACGCTTATCAAGGATATGCTTCGCGCGACACCAGTTCGCTCAGCGGTGGCGAAAGTTTCCTCGTGTCGCTCGCTTTGGCTTTGGCGTTGAGCGATATTGGGCAAGGGCTGTCGGTCGATACCCTGTTTATCGACGAAGGTTTTGGTTCGCTGAGTGGCCAGCCGCTCACCAACGCCATCAACACCCTGCGTTCGCTCCGCGGAAAGAATGGCCGCCACGTGGGCATCATCAGCCACATACAGGAAGTGCGCGACAACATACCCGTGCAAATCCAAGTGGTTAAATCCTCCGACAGTTCATCCAGCACCATCCAAGTCACCGAATAAGAGGCTCGGTCGGGAATGCGATTTCGTCATAACGTAGGGATATGCTTTCGGTATGTTTTGTTGTCAATATAAAATATGTCAGCATTTTAGAAACATGCCAAAGGCACCTCCCCACGTTAATCACTTAAAGACACACTAAAAACCTATAAAACATGGAAATTACAACAAAGATTTTAAAAGAACGGTTTATTGAATACAACAAGCGTTACTTTGATGATAAACTACCGATGGTTGATTTTCGCCGACACCGTACAGGTAATCCTTGCGCTCGTCTGAATACTCCGAACAACGGAAACCTATCAATATCCTTCAGCACCGTATATAACTGGAACGATAAACTGATTCGTGACACATTAATCCATGAGATGATACATCTATATTTGGTCGTCAACAAGAAAGAATGGATTTTTGACCACGGCATACCATTTCACCTATGCTGTCTGAAATTCCTATTGAAATACCGTATCGACGCCTTAGGCTGGTTCACAAAATACCCCCGGTTCTAAACGGAAAAAGTAAATACATACTGATACAGAAGCAGGAGCAGGCATCGGATGCCAAATGATGCGAAACGCCATGCAAGTGAAAATCGCAGAGCGATTGAGCGCAGCTTGGTGACGAGTGTAAGGTATGATGTCGAGCCTCGGAGAGGGTCGGTTATGATTATGAATAAGGAGAGATTGATACCACGACCGACCCTCTCCGAGGCTCATATAGTGTACACATTGCTATCACCAAGCTGCGCGTCCTTGCCGCAAGGACGCTTGCATGGTGTTTCGCATGATACGGCATCTCCGATGCCATGTTTATAGTTTCTTAAATGTCATAACTGACATTGTGTTTAATAGATTCTCCCCATTATCAATCGCCAGTGCTGTTATTTCGTCTTGCTGCCCATCATCAACAATGCTTTTCAAATAATTAACATGGTCAGAAAGCAGTTTTAAACTCTCTGATGACAGTTCGTAACATTCATCCTCCCATCTCAAATCAACGAAAAAGTTGACAACGGCAACAGAGCATTGCACCTTACTCAAACGCCCAAAAGACGGCGTTTCAATATCCTCATTTATCTGACAATTAAGGATATGCTGAATACAGTCGTTGATGTGTTCTGTAAATTCCTTTTTTACAATATTGAATGTTTCTTCATTATTAAAACCATAAATCATCTTCTTTTGTGTTTCGCCCTTAATCACTCGTTCGTAGTGATAACCATCATCTAACAATGTCACAGGGGTTTGAAGAATGTCGAAAGCATATTCATTAGGAATTTTTATTCCGTTGTGTTTTTCGTATAATCGTTCAATACTTCCGCTGCATTCAGTCCAATAAAACTCTTTATCTTGAGTTATATTGCGTTTAATAATTTCATTTTTCATTTATCTGGTTGATTGTATTAGGATTCTAAGAATTCATGGGTAAAAAAGCAGGGGCTGGGCCGCTTGGGGTGGGTGCGGCTCAGCCTCTGGGGTATTGTTTTGGTCGAAGCGGTGGGGGTTAGGCTTCGGATTCTACGATTTTGCAGATTTCTACGATGGTGCGCATTGCCTTTTCCATTGCCTGAACGGAAACGTATTCGTAGCGACCGTGCATGTTCATGCCGCCTGCGAAGATGTTGGGGCATGGCAGACCTTTAAACGAGAGTTGTGCGCCGTCGGTGCCGCCGCGGATAGGCTGAACGATTGGGGTGACGTCGGCGTTTTTCATTGCCTTTTCTGCCACCTCGATGATGTGCATCACTGGTTCAATCTTTTCGCGCATGTTGTAGTATTGGTCTTTGATTTCGATTGACGCGCAGTTGGGAAACTCGGTGTTCACTTTGTGGCAAAGGTGTTCGAGTTCGCGCTTGCGGCTTTCGAAGCGTGCGCGGTCGTGGTCGCGAACGATGTAGGTGAGCACGGTTTTTTCCACTGTGCCCTCAAAGCCAATGAGGTGATAGAAGCCTTCGTAGCCTTCGGTATGCTCTGGGGTTTCCCAACGTGGAATCATCACCGCAAACTGGTTAGCCACTCGGATAGAGTTGAGCATCTTGTGCTTCGCCATGCCAGGGTGCACATTCAAGCCGGTGAAAGTGATTTTTGCCGATGCGGCGTTGAAGTTTTCAAACTCAAGTTCGCCAGGATAGCCACCGTCCATGGTGTAAGCCCATTCGGCACCGAATTTTTCCACATCGAAGTGGTGTGCGCCCATACCGATTTCCTCGTCGGGGTTGAACGCGATGCGAATGTCGCCGTGCTTGATTTCGGGGTGTGCCTGGAAGTATTCAATGGCGCTGATAATTTCAGCGATGCCAGCCTTGTCGTCGGCACCGAGCAGCGTGTTGCCGTCGGTCACCACGAGGTCTTGACCCACGAAGTCGGCCATTTCGGGGAATTGCTCAGGGTCGAGCACGATGCCTTTTTCCTCGTTAAGCACCACCTTCCCGCCTTCATATTTCACCACACGGGGATTCACACCATGGCCGCTCATGTCGGGGGCGGTGTCGAGGTGTGCGATAAAACCGATGGTTGGCACCTTCTTTTCGGTGTTTGAAGGGAGAGTTGCCATCAAGTAACCGTTTTCGTCGAGCGAGATGTCGCTGAGACCCATGCCTTCAAGTTCTTTTTTGAGTTCTTGTGCAAACACCATTTGCCCAGGTGTGGAGGGAGTGAGGTTGGTAAGTTCGTCACTTTGAGTATCGAACTTCACATACTGGAGAAATCTATCTACTAATTTCATGTTGTGGTTATATGTTTAAGCCACACCTAAATAGGCGTGGGCAGTTTATTTGCGTATTATGTGAGCAAAGGTAATAATAATTTTTGTAATTTTGTAATGTTAAACATGGCATTTGCATGATGGCAATTCGTAAAAAGCGCAAAACCTATGCTTCGCACCGCTGGCGGCTTCATCTGCTCACGGGCATTTGGGGTGTGGCGGTGACGGCGGCGGTGGCTGTGCTGGTGGTCAGGTGCCAGCGTTCGGCATCGGTGGGCATCGCGATAGATGAGCCACTGCTGGCGCAAATCTGCGAGGTGCAGTTGCCCGACGCCACGCCCGACGAGGTGGTAACGCTTGACGGCTTCACGGTGCACTTCAATGCCGCCCACCACATTCCAAACTATGTGGTTTACCGCCTGTTGCGAAGCCACATCGGAGGCAAGGCATCGTATAGCGGCACTTTCACCTGTGCCGATTCGGTGAATGGGTGCGCCAAGCCGTCGGAGTATGCAAAAAGTGGCTATCAGCGTGGTCACATGGCTCCGGCTGCCGACATGAAGTGGAGCAAGCAAGCATTGGAGCAATCCTACACGATGCTCAACATTTGCCCACAGCGCAAGAGTCTGAACACCGGCGCATGGCAGATGCTGGAGGAAAAAGTGCGTGAATGGGCAATGCGCGACAGTGTGCTCGTGGTTTTCACTGGTCCGATTCTCTCCAAGCAGATGCCTACCATTGGCAAAACGAGCAAAATTGCCGTGCCTGGGCTGTTTTTCAAGGTGGTGTTTGCCCCTTATGCCCGTCCGTCGCGCGCCATCGCATTTGTGATGCCCAACGCCGATGCCGACAAACTCTGCTCGGAATATGCCGTGAGCGTGGACGAGGTGGAACGCCTCACCGGCTTCGACTTTTTCAGCACACTCCCCGATGCCGAGCAGCGCCGACTTGAATCGGGAGTTGATGCCGACAGTTGGTTTCAGTTTTAAAAATGTAATTTTCAACGCAATATGAAGAAATTATCATACTCCATTATCGCCCTGCTGCTGAGCGCAGGGATTGTGTGCTTCGCTGTTAAGTTCACCACAGGGCAAACTGCCGATGCCGAAGTGCCGAAGGTGGAGAATGTGGAGAAGAAAAGCCCCGTTGGCAAACTTGTCAGCACCGACAAGAATCCGCTCCTGCTGGTGAAGGTGCCACAGGATGTGGCAAACCAACGCATCAACCACATGGCGTATGTGTGCTATTTCAACAAGGAGCACCGCATCCCCAACTGCGTAATCTACGAACTGTCGGCCACCGAAGTGGCTCAATGCGATGCCCCTGGCGCAGAGCGACGCAAGAACTATAAGTTTCTTGCCGACCCGAAATGCCCCGACAGCCCCGATTGGTATGAATACCGTGGCTCGGGCTACGACCGTGGACACATGGTGCCTGCCAACGATATGAAGTGGGACAAGACCGCCATGAAGGAATGTTTCTACATGACGAATATGTGTCCGCAACTCCATGCGCTGAACGATGGTTGCTGGCGACAACTCGAAATGGCTGTTCACCGTTGGGCGAAGCGTGACAAGCGGTTGGTTGTGGCGGCAGGACCGGTGTTGAAAAATAAGATGAAGCGCATTGGCACTGACCAAAATATATCGGTGCCGGGAGCGTTCTTCAAGGTGATTTATGCGCCCAACCAGGGCCGCGCCATCGGCTTCATCTTCAATAATAAGAAAATCCGTGGCTCCTACACTAAGCATGTGGTGAGCGTTGACTATATTGAACGAATGACCGGGCTCGACTTTTTCTCGGCAGTTGACGATAAATTAGAACGACTGATGGAGGCGAATGCCGACATTGAAATGTGGACCAGCACTAACAAAAAATAAACGAATGACGACAATCAACAACGATACAATTGTGGCTATCAGCACACCCCACGGAATGGGTGGCATAGCAGTGGTGAGAGTGAGTGGCGACGATGCCATATCTATCGTGGAAAAGCGATGGAAGGGCGCGCCTATCAGTGAAATGAAAAGCCATACGGCGCACTTTGGCCGCTTGCTCGACACCTGTGGCGAACTGCTCGACGAGGTGGTGCTCACCCTGTTTCGCGGGCCGCACTCTTTCACGGGTGAAGATGTGATTGAAATCGCTTGCCACGGCTCGATGTGGATTCAACAGCAAGTGGTGAACACGCTGATTGACGCTGGCTGCCGCTCGGCCACTGGCGGCGAATTTACCCAACGCGCCTTCGGAAATGGCAAACTCGACCTTTCGCAAGCCGAAGCCATTGCCGATGTGATTGCATCGTCGTCGCGCGCATCGCACCGTGTGGCAATGAACCAGATGCGTGGCGCTTTCAGCCGCCGCCTCAGCAGTTTGCGCGCCCAGTTGCTCCAATTCGTGTCGCTGATTGAACTCGAACTCGATTTCAGCGAGGAGGAGGTGAACTTTGCCGACCGTGGCAAACTCATCGACCTGGCTACAGGCATAAAGTCGGTCATCTACAGCCTTGCCGATTCCTACAGTGCTGGCAACGCCATCAAAAACGGTCTGCCTGTGGCTATCGTGGGGCAGACCAACGCTGGCAAATCCACCTTGCTCAACGCTCTGCTCGGCGACGACCGTGCTTTAGTGAGCGACATCAAAGGCACCACACGCGATGTGATAGAAGACACCATCACCCTCGGTGGCACGCTCTTCCGTTTTATCGACACCGCTGGCATTCGTGAATCGGGCGACGTGATTGAGAACATGGGTATCGAGCGCTCGTTCAAAAAACTCGACGAGGCGCAACTCGTGCTGTGGGTGGTTGACCCAAGCGAGGGAGCCGACGAGATAGCCACCTTCAGCCAGCAGATATTGCCACGCTGCGAAGGCAAAAAACTGCTCGTGGTGGTCAACAAAATCGACACCACCGACCAAGCCACCCAAACCGAAGTGGCACGCGTGATAGAGCAGCAAATCAGCGGCAACGTGGAAGCCCAAACCATCTACGTTTCGGCACGCGACGGCCAAAATATGGAAGCCCTCAACCAAGCCATCATCAAGATGGCGGCACTGCCATCGGTAGCCGACGACGAAGCCGTAATCGTCACCAACGCACGCCATTACGAAGCCCTCGTGCGCGCAGGCGAAGCCATCACACGCAGCATCAACGGCCTCTACAGCGGCCTAAGCGGCGACTTCGTAAGCCAAGACATCCGCGAATGTATGCACTACCTCGGCGAAATCACAGGCGAAATCAGCACCGACGACATCCTCGGCGAAATCTTCTCCCACTTCTGCATCGGCAAATAACCCCCCATCCCTCATTGGTGGGTGGAGAAGAATGTATAATGGACGGTTTTTGTCCCAATTATGCACTTACACTGAAGGATTTGGATGTCTGATACATGGTTTGGGGTTAAGGAGGGGATTTTTCCTTTCCTTTTCTCTTTATATAGCACAATATTTTATATCTTTGTATTCAAATTGATGATATAAAAGCAAAACAATGGATAAACCCATGAATAGGATAAAAGAGGTGCTTGAAGAGAGAGGAATCAAGCAAACTTGGTTGGCAGAGAAACTGGGCAAAAGTTTCTGTATAGTCAATGCCTATGTTTGCAACAGACGGCAACCGAGTTTGGAAGTACTGTTTGAAATAGCAAAGATTCTTCAAATTAACCCCAAAGATTTAATTGACAGTAAAGAATAAAAGACATGGAAATCAAGATAAAAAACAATAAGATATTTGCGCCTTTGAAGGACAAGTGGCTTGTATTAACTCCAGAAGAACGTGTTCGTCAAGAATACATTTGTCGATTGGTAAACCATTATGGATTCGATTTAGAACAGATGGGGCAAGAAATACAAGTCAACAACTCTCATCGGGGACAAGGTAAAGCAAGAGCAGATATCGTGATTTGGAAATCTGCATCTGCTAAAAGTGATGAAGTATCTGCAACTATTGTTGTAGAATGCAAAGCAGAACATATTACTATCCGAGAAGAAGACTACTTTCAAGGCTATAATTATGCAGCTTGGGCGGGAGCAGATTTCTTTGTAACTACAAATTTAAAAGAAACACGAGTATTCAAAGTCGTAAAAGGAAAGTTACCTAAACGGCTTGAAGAAATTGTTGATATACCAAAATCTGAGGAATTGAATAACTCAAAAAAGATCAAAGAGTTATTGAACCAAACAAAAGCGTTTACACGAGATGAGTTTAGCAAACTATTATTCAAGTGTCATAATATTATTCGTAACAATGATAAACTTTCTCCAGAAGCTGCGTTTGATGAGATCAGCAAGGTGCTGTTTATCAAGATTCGTTATGAACGTGATAATACTGGTACTCAAATTTTCTCAGAAAAGGAGTTCAAAAAGCTACGGGAGGCTTACGATAAGACTAAATCCAAGCAGAGTTTACCTTTTTACCAACAATTGTTTGAACGAACCAAGGAAGACTATATAAAAGATGATTTGTTTGAACCAAACGATACAATCAAAATCAAAGAAGCCAGTTTTGAAGCTATTGTTAAAGAGTTGGAAGTTTACAACTTATCTCGTACAGCTGATGATGTAAAAGGTATTGCTTTTGAGAAATTTTTGGGTAAAACATTCCGTGGAGAGTTAGGACAATTCTTTACGCCACGCACCATTGTTAATTTTATGGTAGCACTACTTGATCCAGAAGAAGGTGAGATTATATGTGACCCCTGCTGTGGAAGCGGAGGTTTCCTTATCAAAGCCTTTGAATATGTACGAGAAAAGATAGAAAATGACATACAAAAAGTAAAAGAGCAAATAAAGGCTCAATTATTTGACGAGAACTACGATTCTTTGAACGATAAAAAAAAGTCCGTTGTCGATAAACGAGTAAATGGGTATTTTACATCCCTTAATAAAGAACTAGAAACTACTAAGGAGGGCAGCAGGCTAAAGCAATTATCTCACGATTGTATTTTCGGCACTGATGCAAATCCTCGTATGGCTCGTACAGCTAAGATGAATATGATTATGCACGGTGATGGGCACGGAGGAGTCCACCACCACGATGGATTACTAAATGTGAATGGTATCTTTGAGAATCGCTTTGATGTGATTCTCACAAATCCACCTTTTGGTTCTCGTGTTGAAAAGTCCCTCAAAATCACTGAAGCGGATATGTTTACCGATGAAGCGAAAATTGAACACTACACAGAACGTTATGGCTATGAATATATACAAGCGTTACAACAAGTAAATGGGAATCTCAATAAGTCCGTGCTCGGCCTTTATGAATCGGGAAAACTAAGCGGTTTAACAGAAGTACTGTTTATAGAACGATGTTTGCGATTACTGAAACCAGGAGGTCGTTTGGGGATTGTTTTACCCGAAGGTGTGTTAAATAACTCCAACTTGCAAAGCGTTCGAGAACTCTTTGAAGGTATGGCAAAAATCATATTGATTACCTCTATTCCACAGGATGTTTTTATGGCTTCGGGGGCAACCGTCAAACCAAGCCTAATGTTCTTTAAGAAGTTTACAGACAGTGAAGCAACAGAGTATGAGCAGGCTAAATTGAAAGCGCAGGAACAAGTTGCTGCCCAATATGCAGAACAACTTGCGGAACTAAAGGTATTTATTGAAAATAAGAAAAACTCACGTACAGAAATAAAAGTAAAGAAAGCTGAATTAAAAAGCCTTGAATTAAAAATAGAGCAAGAAACTAAACCAATAGTCAAGCAACTTTTTGACTACCAGATACCATTTGCCCAAGTACAGAAAGCAGGCATCACAACTACAGGGGCCGAGTGTGAAAACGAATTGGAGGATTTGCTCAAGGAGTACACCCCTTATCGCAAGGTAAATAAACTATGGGAATCTGCAGCAAAACAATATGAATATAAGGTGGCGGGCAATCTCTTATATAGAAAGTTGAATAATACCGAATGGGAAAAGATATGCTAAACACAATGAAATATATTTCAACTATTCCATTTAGTGGATTATTCAATTGGAGTGTGCAGTATCTTAGCGATTCAAAAATTGCATTTAATAGAGCATACCCAATGATGCGTATCGGAGAGATCCTGAAGCGCAACAAAATGGCTGTATCTATACAAGATGAGATAAAGTATAAGCGAGTAACCATCCGTATGCACAATGGTGGCGTTGTACCTCGTGACGAAGTTATGGGAGAAAATATAGGCACTAAAAAGCAATTTTTGGTGTCAGAAGGCCAGTTTATTCTCTCCAAAATTGATGCTCGAAATGGCGCAATGGGTATTATCCCCAAAGTATTAGATGGAGCTATTATAACTCAGGATTTTTTATCTTATGATATTGACACTACAAAGGTCAATCCTCAATATTTCGTGTTAGTTTGTACCACTAAACAATTTATAGAGTTTTGTCAAAGTTGTAGTAGTGGCACAACTAATCGTCAGCGTGTTAATGAAGTTCAGTTCCTCAACATAAAAATACCTGTTCCGTCAATAGAGGAACAGAATAAGTTTGTAGAAGAGTATGATAACCAAATGAATCAAGTAATCCAACAGGAAAAACAAGCAGCTAAATACGAATCAGATATAAAGACTTATTTATCAACCACACTTAAG
>OQWI01000557.1_pt1 | contig 17122 bp, 14 predicted proteins | sample 1691551 | NCBI WGS metagenome assembly OQWI01 (sample SAMN03418259, study PRJEB22391) | human gut metagenome | biome: human-gut; feature: organic feature; material: feces | host: Homo sapiens | place: Tanzania | collected 2013-01
TTTTGAACAGAAACATCAGAACCTTGTGCCTTGCCGGCAATGGCAAAGCACAAGGTACCTAAAATGACTAAAAGACTTCTTTTCATACTCCATCATTCTTTATTTGGTATATATTCCTCCATTATCTTCGGAATCAGAAGAACTGAAAAACTTCGAAACAGAACTTATATTGTAGCCAGCCACCACTCCGAATCCTCCTTTTACATTCGAAAAGGTAGGCGTAACCTGCATCAAACCCACATCTGCCCAACTGTTGCTCTGTGCATCGTTGATACTCTTGAGAAACCGGTAATATTCGGGAGTTACCTTGTATAAATCCACTACATAAGAAAAACTATCATATGACTGATGATATGAATAAGAGTATGTATCCAGATGAAGTGTATAGGTCTTGCCATTTATCGTACGGTCATTGAAGATATAGGCATTACCAAAATACTCATAATCATCCATACCGAAATCATCATCCAGCTTCGACTTCTTGTTCAACAAGGGTTCATTATCTGTCAGCAGCCCCAGATCACGGTCCGTTTCTCGATTCTGTAATCTGAGCTTCACCGAATAATAATCTTCCGAAGAAGGATCATCATGGAAAATGGCTTCTACCCTATCAATGGTTATCGTATTATAACCATCCGATGATTTCATTTCCAATTTAACATCACCCACCTCCACTCCTACCTTCTCTGGGATATAAGTAGAAGCTGAAACAGATGAGAAATCCTGGGCAGAAATCTGAAGACTGATTTTATCTCCTGCTTTCTGCTTACCTACCACATAATACTGTCCTACCAGTTGCGAAAGCACATCGGAGTTTGTGCTTCGGGTAAAGAGTTGAGCCTCTTCTTCATTTGCAATACGTTTCACCGTTTGCTCCACCCCATTCACCTTATATATAATATGTGCATCTACCTTTTCACGAGATAAGACATCAACATCCCCCTTCACTGATGCAACAGGAAGACTCTTAGCCACACTGACGAGCGTTGTATCACCTTCGGTAGGAAAGCAATAAACCACCAGTCGGGGATGATCCTGCAGCTTTTGAATATCAAAATCATCCTTGCAGGAAATCAGCGCCAGGCACAAAAGCATGAGGCTAAATGCCCTATATATCATTGTTTTCATTTGTATCTCTTTTTATCTTAACATAAAATTCTACATCTACTATTCACCTCACTAAACCTTAGAACTTGATAGTATAGCTGAACGATGGAATGATTGGGACAAACCCTCTATTCTTTGCCGTAAACTGCTTTGTTTTCTCATCGTAATCTACCTTGACATACATCGAGTTCAGGTGACAATATGCATTGTAGATGCTCAAGTTCCAGATGCGCTCATGGCCATGCTTAGTAACATGGTGGAAATCAAAGCCCAAGTCCAGACGATGATAAGCCGGCAAGGTCAGGTTGTTGGGGGTGGCATAGACAAATGATGCCGAATTCCACCAACTGCCAGGATATTGATTGCCGCCTTCCGGCAAACCAGGAAGTGCCGCTATCTGAGTCGGAACGGTGGCATGATTGCCGGAATGATAACTCCACACTGCATAACAGCTCACCTTCCTGTTGAAATCATATCTCAAGGAAAGATTCAACTTATGGCGATTGTCATACTTGTCGTAATACCAGTCCTGATAGAACTCATCATACTTTCGTTTGTTCCAGGAAAGTGTATAGGAACCACTCAAGGTAAGATGATTGGTGCGGTAAGTAGCATCTGCCTCCAAACCATAGAACAATCCCTTGCCATCCATCACCTGACTATCCCAATTCTCTGCCGGAGGTTCGATTCCCAGCCAACTGCTGTATTGCAGAAGATGCTTTGAGAGTTTGTAATAGCCTTCGAGCGATAAGATCCAATGTCGGTTAGGCTGCGCATAGATGCCAGCCGCAATCTGATAAGAACGCATCGGTTTCAAGTCCTTGGTGGTTGGCACCCAATAATCGGTAGGCAAATCCAGATAGCTGTTGGATATCTTATGCACATACTGAGTCATCTGCGTGAAAGAAGCCTTCAGCGATACCGCATGGCTCCACTGGTATTTCAGGGCGAAGCGAGGATCGATATTGAAGAAGTTCTTATCGCTGATATGAAACAATCCCAGATGGAAACCAGCATCCAGGCTCCATTTATCATTGAGATAGATTTCATCCTCCGCATACGCCGACCATTCATGAGACACATGCTTATTGGTACTATTCACACGGATGGTATCCATCTCTACACCACTTCCACCTCCCACATAGTCAAGCTGCATCACCGTCTGCGGACGGAAGAGATGCATCGTGTAGTCGTGACCGAAACGGATATGATGACGGGGATTCGGACGAAAATCGAAAGCCGTGCGATAACCGGCATCATAGATAGTAGAAGTATAGCCATGCTCCAAATGACTCCACACCCTTTCCTCCTGGGTTTTCGGATATATCTCCCTGTCATCATCCAGGGAATAAAGCTTGGAACGGTTATGGGAATATACAGCCGTGAAGTTGGCAAAGAGCTTCGGCGAGAACAGATAATTCCAATTCAAAGCCACATTGAAGTTTCCCCAGTTGAGCTGCGTCTTCAGGGTATCCAGGCGCTCCTGCGCGTTGTCCGGGGTAACTACGTCAGAGCCGGAGTCAACGAACTCGTCAACGGTCTCGCCGTCCAGAACCTGAACCATGGTCTCAACAGCCTTGTAGCCCATCTCGTAAGCCATCTGAGCGACAGACATGGTCATCTGACCGGACAGAATCGCTTCACAAGCAGCACGGTCGCCGTTGAAGCCGAGGAAGATGGTGTTCTTGTATGCGTCATGGCCCTGCGCTGCACGGGCTGCTGCCATAGCCATGTCGTCGTTGTTTGCGCAAATGATTGCGATGCCTTCCGGATGTGTCTGCATGATAGCTTCCATAGCGGTGGTAGCACGGTCAGCAGTTGCGTCTGCGTACTGTACTTCGTCGCTCAGGAAAGTGCCGCCTGCCTCTTCAACGCCAGCCTTGTAGCCGTTCATACGAGCGGTGTTGGTCTGGTCGCCCTGTACGCCTGCGATCTCGATGCACTTGATATCGGTCCAGCCGGCAGCCTTAGACCGACCTCAGCTCCGGCATCATTTGCGCAAACAACGACGACATGGCTAGCCGGCAGCCTTGGCAGCCTCTACAGCAGCCTCGCCGCCCTTCTTGGCAGCAGCTTCGTTACCGGTACCTACGAAGGACTTAACCTCCGGTGCCTCGAAGTTGGTGTCGATAGCAACGATCGGCAGCTTGGTGCCGCTTACGAGCTGAGCCGCCGTATCGGACTGCAGCGGAGAGATAATAACGCCGTCATAGCTGCCGGAGCTGAGGTCGGTCTCGATCATGTTCTGCATTTCATCGAAAGCGGTCTCAGAGCTCGGGCCCTTAACCTCTACCGTAACCTTGTCCGAATGCTCGGAAGCGTAATCCTCAGCGCCCGACTTTACATACTGCCAGTACTCGGCAGCCAGGGTCTTCAGGATAACGCTGACCTTGTAGCTGCCGCCGGAAGCGGATGCGCCACCATCCTTACTGCTGTCATCGGTCGAGGCAGAATTGCCGCCGCCGCATGCGGTCATCGACAATGCCATCGCGCCTGCCAGCAACATCGCTAACACTCTCTTCTTGTTCATAATTTCTTCTCCTCTCTTTTTTCCGGGCCCTGCTCTCTCAGCGCCCTCTTACGCCTGTGTATTTCACACTTGCGTGTACTCTTTATCAGCAGTCCCTCTTGATTTTCTGTTGGAGGAAACTCAAGAGGGACCGAATAACAAAATAATGAAAACGGGAATGGTGTAGATGCGATTGTAAAATGGGTATTGCTATGAAATGATGGTTAAGGCAACACCGCACAATTACGACTGCGGTGCTTTGCGGAAATTTTGTGTCCTGACTTTGTTGCAGTTTCACGGTAATACATCAAGTATTACCGCAAAACCGTGCCTCGTCAGTACGCAAAATTTACTCGCAAATCACTCTTGTTCAATTATGCGGTATTGCCTTAAATTAGAAACCAGCCTTACGGAGATTCTCACGGCCGATGGAAGCCTTCTCCAGCGGTACGTCGAAGGACTTAACCGGGAACAGGTCCTGCTCTACTACGCACCAGCCGTCGTAGCCGCACTCGTCGAGTGCCTTGTGCATAGCGGTGAAGTCGATGCTGCCCTTGCCCGGCTCAACCATGATGTCCTCGGTTACAGCCTTAGCGAAGGACCACTTGTTCTCGTCCATCTTAGCCTTGACTGCCAGATCGCAGTCCTTGAAGTGGATGTACGGAATGCGCTTAGCCCACTTCTTGTAGAAGGAGATCGGCTCGCCGCCGCCGTATACATGGTGGCCGGTATCGAAGCACAGATCTACATTGGTGTCGTTCAGGAAGCGCTCGATCTGCTCCTCGGTCTGAACGTGGCTGTCAACGTGCGGGTGGAACAGGCCAACGAAGCCGTTCGCTGCGCAGCGGTCAGCGCACTTCTGTACATTCTTGCAGTAGGTAGCCCACTCTTCGTCGGTCAGCTCCGGATTCATCTCCAGCTCGCCGGTAGCGAGGTTGGTGTACATCGGAGGCAGCAGAACGATATACTTAGCGGACGGGAACGCCTTCAGCAGCTTGGAGATATCGTCGATATCCTTGAGCATGCCCTCAACAGCAGCGTCATCGAGGAAGTTGCCGCCCTCGGTAGCGCCTACCAGAGTCAGTCCGCGCGCGTCCATAGCGTTCTTCAGAACCTTGGGATCGTCGTTCGGCATGTAGCCCCAGGGACCGATCTCGCAGCCCTCGTAGCCGGCAACCTTCATTTCGTCCAGGCAGCGCCACCACTGGGGCTGCTTTGCATTGTTCGGATCACTTGCCGGGAACCATACACCCCAGGAGTCCGGTGCAATACCAATCTTGATAGCCATAATAATATCCTCCCTGTCAAATTATTCAGGAAACTGTCAGCCTTTTCGGTCTCGGCGGGATCGCTCCCGCCGGAGACCGTTTCGGCATTATGTTTTAATTGATGTAAGAGGGCAACTTACTTAACGTCAACCCACTCGTGAGTCTTGGAGGACTCGATAACAGCAGCTACGGTGCGGTCGATCTTGTAGCCGAACTCGAAGTCGGTTACGTAGTCAGCGCCATTGGTGATAGCGTCGAACAGAGCGTGAACCTCGAGGATCTTCATGTCGTTGTAAGCGATGGAGATACCGCCTGCCGGCTGGAATGCGGAGTAGCCCTTCATCAGCGGGTTGAGCAGTACGGTGCGGAAGCCGCGGTCGCGCTCGTTGTCAGACTGGAAGTAAACCTGAACCTCGCCCATGCGCTCCAGATCGTAACGAACAGAACCCTTGGTGCCCTGAATCTCGTAGGTCAGGTAGTTCTTGCGGCCGGTAGCAACACGAGAGCAAGCGATCTGACCGATAGCGCCGTTCGCGTACTCAGCCATGAAGGTCATGATGTCTTCGTTCTCAACGTCAACCATCTCGGTGGAGCCTGCGGACTTCGGACGCTTCGGGAATACGGTGGTAGCAACTGCGTTTACCTTGGTGATGTCGCCCATGATGAACTGGGAGATGGACAGCAGGTGGGAACCGAGGTCGCCCAGAGCACCGCAGCCAGCCAGCTTGTTGATGTGGCGCCAGGTGATCGGGAGGGACTCGTCAAGCAGCTGGTCCTGATCGTAGGTGCCGGTGAAGCGCATGATCTTGCCGAGAGCGCCGGACTGAACCAGTTCACGAACGTAAGCGTTTGCCGGGTTCTGGGTGTTGTTGAAGCCAACGTAGTTAACTACGCCCTTCTTGGCAGCCAGCTCAGCCAGCTCCTTGGACTCCTCAGCGGAGATGGACAGCGGCTTCTCGCAGTATACGTTCTTGCCGTTCTCCAGAGCAGCCTTAGCAACTACATAGTGGAAAGCGTTCGGGGTAGCGATATCAACCAGGTCTACGTTCGGGTCGGTAACTACGTCGTGCCAATCGGTGGAGATGCGCTTGAAGCCGATCTTCTTCTGAGCGGACTTTGCAGCCTCTTCGTTAGCGTCAGCTACGATCTCGAAGGATGCGGTGCCGTAGTCAGGGCCAAACAGCATCTCAGCGTCAGCCAGTGCAGAGGAATGAGCCTTGCCCATCCAGCCGGAACCTACCAGACCAATACGGATTTCTTTCATGATAATTTCCTCCTTGACATTTAAATCTTAGACATACTCTTTTCACGATTTACCGGAAGTTTTTCTTTTGTTTTAACTTTCGGTGTTTTCGTTTGTTTGACTATATTATAGCCACGAATGGGTTATATCGCAATGCACTGTATAACTCTGTTCTATACAAAAATTACTCTTTTCATTTTGCCATTGTATGGGTTGCACACATAAAAGCACAGACGTTTGAGCACCTTGCTGAATATCAATTTCATGCCGAAAAGCATCATAAAACCGGCGGAAATTCTTACCCGATTTTATCGTGCGAATATGTCCGTGCACACTTTTGGCGAAAATAAGAAAGGGGCCTTTTCGTGAGAAAACTCGCGGGGTTTTCGCCTCCGAGGCGGGCGGATCTCGCCTGCGCGGCGAGCGCACAAGAGGGTAGACACCAAGGTTTCTTACTCCGAATTTTGAAGCATTTTCGATTTCAGTAATCTTGCAGATTCTGAAACTCATAAATGCATATAAAACGCATTTTGCAGTCAATAATTCAAAATCATGTTATAAAATGTGAAAAACATTGTTTTTTCGGTTCATGCAGTTTCATACCGCTTTAGAGGTGTGCAAACCGAAAACATTGGTGTAATCATGGTGTCAATCAGCGGCAGATAACAACAGCTAACAAACACAAAAAAACACGCTTTACAGCGTGTTTTTTGTTATATACCGGTCCTATGCGCATTGGCGCCGTCCGTGCGGCGGCGTGCAGCGCGTAAGCCGACGGCACAGAACGGTGCCGGGGGCGCGGCGACAGCCGCGCCCGAAATATAGACACCCCCTTTATCTAACAGGGGGGTACAAATCGGAATAGATCAGCGAATCTCGCAAAACTTTGAACAAAATGAGTGGCAAAACTTATGTTTCGCATGATTTTAAGGCGAAAATACGGGAGTTTTTGCAAAAGCGATACATTGTAAGGTCGAAAATGATAATTGCACTATACCTTGCAGTGAATTGGCATTACACTGTTTCACGCAGACGCAAATACAGATATATCTCCTCCAGTTCTTTGGAATTTACGATATCCTGCGGCAGATGTTCAATCAAAAACAGCATTTGCGCGCGCTGTTCCCCGGTCAAAGAGGGCAAATCAGAAAGAAAACTGCAATCCATTTTCACACGGAGTTCTTCCAGAATTTCATCAGCGGTCATAAGCAATCATTCTCCCTTCGTTCGGCGCAGGAACACAGCGCTGTTCTGTTTATGAATACGTCTGCTCTGCGCTGAATCTGGGGGACAGAGCGAAAAAATCTGCGGGGCGTATCCTCGTCTGAAATCTACCAGATGATACAGGACGCACAGAACGAAAATACGGGCGATGCCTCCGGAAAAGCATCGCCGTAATACAGAAATGCCGTCCCGGCAACGGGACCCGTTTGCCGGAAAGCTGATGGTCGGACGCCGGTCTGTGGGTCTGCGCCGGTTTTTCCGTCTGCACGGATTCGGCATTCTGCGTGTCGTTCCGGCTCTGCGCGGGTGTTTCGGTCTGCGCAGAGGGTTTCGCCGTGGTCTGGGTATTCGGCGTTTCCTGCTTTTCTGTGGTCGGCGCCGATGCAGAGGGAACGGTGTTCCCTGTTTTGGGGGTCGGCTTGTGCGGTGTGGTCTGCTCTTGCGCGGAAGCCGTGCGGCGTGCCTCCCGAATCTTCTGATAAATTTCATCACTGGACAGACCTTGCAGCTGCTGGAGATTTTCCTCGAGTGTGCCGCCGAACTGCTCGATATACGCCCGCACGGCGCGCAGCCGTTTCGCGGAAATATGGTGCTCGATGGCACTTTCGTTCTCGCTCTCGTCCATCTGGTATACGGAAACCTCCAGATTTTCCTGCTGGATAGCCGAAGAGGTATCTTCCACGACAGTCTCCAGTCGGGCATTGTCCGTCCGCACGCTGACCTCAACATCCGTGTTGTCCTCGTTCAGATAATTCTGCTCGCGGCAGGCGGACACGATCGCGCTCATGCAGTCAGATACCTTGCCTTTACCAATGGTCGAATCGGCAAGCAGTGTTTCCGCATCCTCGTTCAGCGGCACGACATCGATGACCCGTTCAAAGCAGTTCAGGTCGAGCCGTATACTGGGATTGATGTCCAGATAGATATAGCTTGCCGGCGTGAAATACAGGTGGTATCCCGCGCCCGCCAGACAGACGACCGCCAGACATGCCGCAAGGGAAAGACTGCGGCGGACCGCAGAACGCGAAAGCGTCACCGTCTGCCCGACCGTGTAGTTTCGGTTGGGTATCTCCGCAAATGTGCCGTCCTTTTTGAGCACAACACAGCGGTCTTCTTTAATTTCCATGACAACGCCCTGCATATTACCGCGCCTCCTTCCCGATGTTGAAATATTCGCGCATGATATGGTAATCGCCCGCCCAGATCAGCATACCGGCGATGATATAGGTGCGGTTGCGCTCGAGTATCTTACTGCCCGTACCCAGCTCTGCCATGATCTGACCGGCTGGCAGACACTTCTTCCGTTTCACTTCTGCTGTGCGCTCCGGCTGTTCGGTCAGCCAGCGGATGACTTCCATGCAGGCACGCTTGGTGCGTCCGAACTTGGGCGAGGACTTTGGCAGATCAAAGAAGGAGATCCCGAATGCCTCCAGCTCCTGCCGCAGTGCGTCGATCTCAAGCGCGGTATCCGAAATGATGGGTTTCGGGTCGGCAATCTCAAACGGCACCGCATCTCCGTGGTCGTTCTGTTCCTCGAGTGCACTGAACGGAACACAGCCGGTATTCCGGATCTCGCGGCGTACAAGGTCGGTCACGCGGTTGCGGATTGCGGTAGCTGCCAATGCATGAAACGCACCCTTTTCGGGACAATAGGCAGTGACGGCATCGTTGAACGCGATGAGCGCTTCGGAGTACGCATCGTCGTGCTCGTCTACAAAACGCCCTGCCGCCTTGGAGGCACACCGGCGGATAAATTCGTCATTTTGTGCAAGAAACGTTTCTCGCGCCTGTGCATCCTGCTGTGCCAAAGAAAGCTGCTCGATCTCGTTCATGCGGTTCCTCCTTTCCGCCGTATGATGGCATTGCGGGAATAAACATAGCAGAAAACGGGACTCCTGTCAAGCGTGTTCAGCAGATGGCGGCATGAAAACAGAGGTGCGGACACTTGTTCCGCACCTCCCGGTCTGACAAAAGATCCTCACGTCGCAGGACACGGTTTTTCGATATTCGATCAATCGACCGTGCTTAACGGCGGCTTTGGCGGTATGCCTTGATCTGTTCCTGAATGGAACGAAGCTCAATGACCAGTTCGTCATCGTCCTGCATTTCCTGACCCTCCAGCGCTGCGTGCAGCTCCTTCAGACGGTCGAGCAGCGCAATGCGTGCCTGTTTGTCGGCAAGACGATTTTCCCGCACCTGACGCGCCAGCTCGATTTTAAGCGCCTTCTGCTCCAGGCGTGCCTGATGTTCTGCCGTATACGGCTTCTGCTCGGTGGAATCCGCTTCTTCCGTGGTTTCAGTTTCGGACGCTGCCGGGTCGGCTGCACTTTCGTCTGCCTGCGTTTCATCCGCCGCGAGATCCTCCTCCAGCTGGCTGATCATATCTTCAACCACCGCAGCGGTATCAGTCTGCTCTGCGGGCTGCTCCGCCGCGGGAACGGAAGGTTCTTCCGGCGTTTCCGGTTCAGCTGCATAGGCGGTCATACCGCTTCCGGCAGTCATTGCCATCGCCATTGCCATCGAAATCCATTTGTTTGCCTTCATAATAAATTCCTCCTGTTGTTGTTTTGCAGGCGATTTGCACCTGCTGTTGTATCATACGCAGCGTTGTTCCGCAATTTTGGGGGGAGAACGGCAAAAATTTTTTTCGGAACACCCCCCATTCAGTCAGATATGGATCGTATATAGGAACAGCAATACAGAAAGAAAGGATTCCTATGAAGATTAAATTTCCACATTTATTACTGACCTCAAGTCTGCTGATTTCGTCGCTGAACGTGTCTGCGGCGGCGGCTTCGTTCACTGATGTTGAACCATTCGCATGGTACTATGATGCGGTCGAGAATGTGACCGAAAACGGCTGGCTTAACGGTACGGGCGGCAGCTGTTTCACGCCGAACGGCGACCTGACCCGCGCCATGCTCGCAACGATACTCTGGCGCATCGAGGGCAGTCCCGCACCGAACGGCAGTGCAGATTTCATTGATACCGATTCCGCAAGCTGGTACGCTGACGGTCTGGCGTGGAGCGTGGAGAACGGTCTGTTCAACGGCTACCCGGATGGCAGCTTCCGTCCGGCGAACGCGATTACACGCGAACAGCTTGCCACCGTATTTTACCGCACCGCAGAGGACAAAAACGACATCGGTGTCGGCGCAGTCAGCACAAAAAACGGCTGTTCGTGGGCGGCAGAAGCCTGTGCATGGGCGAATACGCACGGACTGTTTACCTTTGCACTCGGTACGCTCGACCTGTGTGCACCGGCCAGCCGCGCCGAAATTGCCTATTGGCTGAATGCGTATTATCCGCAGGAAACCGCAACCCAGTCCACATTGACCGAGGGACAGTACAGCTCGATGGGTTATCTGCTGTACACGCCCGCAAATGCGAAGGCGGATATGCCGCTGATCGTCTACCTGCACGGCGGACACGGAAAAGGCAGTGACCTGTCTATTCTGACGACGACAGACGGTTTTCCACAGTACCTTGCAGACGGAACGCTCGGTGAAATTCCTGCCTATGTGCTCATTCCGCAGCTGTCCGCCGACCAGAACGGCTGGAAAGCGGCGGACGATACCGTTATGTCGCTCATCGACAAAGTCTGCACAGAAAACCGTATCGACCGCAGCCATATCAGCCTGACCGGACACAGCATGGGCGGCACGGGCACATGGGACATTGCCCTGTTGCATCCCGAGGTGTTCAGCCGCATTGCGCCGATGAGCGGCAGTATCCAGACCACAGCAGAAACGCTTGCCGCACTCAGCGATATGCCAATCTGGACCTTTGTCGGAGACGCGGACAGGGTGGTAAAGCCGGAATCCACCGAGCAGTTTATCGCGGCGCTGCAAGAGCAGAACTCCAAAGCCAAACTGACCGTATTCGCGGACACCGACCATGTGGGCGTCCTGCAAACCGCATGGCTGGAGGATGGCGCGGCGCTTATCGACTGGCTGATACAGTAAAGGCAACACCGCACAATTAAAGCGGCGGTGCTTTGCGGAAATTTTACGCAGTCCCCCAGCTGGAGGATTTGCGGCGCATATCTATCAACACAAACTGAAAAACAGGAGAAAAACCATGAAACGAATTACAAGTGCGCTCTGTGCGGCGCTGCTGGCCGTGCAGCTGATACCGGCGGCCGGTGCATCCGATATGTTCGAGCACAGTGACTTCATCGAGAAAGAGCAGCCCGAGCTGACCGCTGAAACCAAGCAGCTTATCTCGCTGTATCAGCGCAAGCCGACCGAGGAAAATTACCTCAACCTGCGCGACATCGTGATCGAGAACTACAACGCCGTGCTCGACCGCAAGGAAGAGAAACTCGCGGAGCTCAAAGAGGAAACCGCAGGCAAGCCCGGCGGCGAGGACAAAGTTGCGGAGATGGAGGAGATCGTGCAGGAAATGTACGAAACCTACTGGAACCGCATCAACAGCAGTATGCTGCGCTTTACCGACCCGCGTCTGCTCAAATGGAAGATCGCGGACGCGTACAAATACGATTACATTCCGGTCATGGGTGCCGGTGAGAGCATTTATGCGGGCCGCACGCCGGTCACGAACGCGCAGTATGCCGCATTTGTCAGCGCGACCGGCTATGCCGCACCGTCTAACTGGGAAAACGGCACCTATCCTGCCGGTGAGGACGATTTTCCGGTCAACTTTGTGTCCGCCGCCGATGCCGATGCCTACTGTGCATGGCTGACCGAGCAGGACGGCGTAAACACCTACCGTCTGCCAAACGAGAGCGAATGGGAACTGGCGGCTGGTCATATGCCAAAGGACGCGGATTTCAACTGCGGTGTGAACGACGGCCGCACCTCGGTCGAGGAATACGCCAAGGTTACGCGCGGCGCACACGGCGCGGTCGATTTCTGGGGCAACGTGTGGGAGTGGACCTCCACTGTGCGCGAGGACAGCAAGCTGGGTGTCAAGGGCGGCGCATGGAACTCCAAGCGCACCGACTGCCGCACCGAATACCGAAAAGAGGGACGTGACAGCGCACGCGGGTATGAAGATGTCGGTTTCCGCGTCATTCAGGTGAAAAACGGTGAAGAGCCGAAGCAAAAAGTAGAACTGGCAACGCTGGCTTCTCCGGTCGTGTCGGCGATTTCGACCGCACCGGACAGCATCACGCTGAGCTGGCAGGCCGTAGACAGGGCGACCGAGTACCAGCTGTTCGAGTATTTCGAGGAAACCGGTCTGGTAAAGATGCTCGGCATTACCAAGGACACCTCAGCAGAGTTTGATGGTCTGGAATCCGTCAGTACGCACCGGTACATCGTGCAGCCCATCTCCTATGTGGAGATTGCGGATAACGTATCGCCGGAGAACAGCGTCGGCGCGACCTGCGGCGAAGCACCCGAAGAAGCTGTTCTGGCATCAGCGACATATGATAACGGTAGTCTGACCCTTTCGTGGCAGGTGCGCGACGGTGCAGAAACGTATTACATCTACCGCTATCATCCGGATGCGGATATGCTGTCCACGCCGAAACAGGTCAGCGGTACATCATATACCTACCGCACCGTGGTGGGCGGCACGGAGTATCATTATCTGATTACAACGGAGAAACTGTCCAGCCGCAAGTATTATAACGGCGCAGGCGCGATTTCGATTGTGATTCCGAAACAGTAAGCAAGCGCATAGTAGACCCAGAGTGCAAGCAGTTTTGGTTGCGGTACTCTGGGTCTTGTTTTGTCGAATTACTTCTCTTTGCTCGCCGCCGCGAGAATGGTGAGGGGGTGCAGCTCGGCTGTGTGTAACTGCCATAGAGAGTTATACACAACCGGGCAGGGGGAGAGGAAAGACGCGGGCGGCGCGGACTTCGTTCCTCTCCCCCTAACTTCGAAAGCGGTTTTCACCGGCGTTTTGATAAGATATTAGCATATAGCACAAAAACTGAAACTCTATTTTGTGCACGATTAAAAATATTTTTCAAATACGCTTTGGGGCTATTCCATTGACCACATTTCGGCGTTATAGTAAAAGAGGAAATATTTCCAATGTTCTTTGACAACCGCATACTCAGGCATCAGGTACAAATTCGGCGCGGAGAGCTGCAGCGGAAAGCTGCGAACTGTGGGTGGCTCCTGTCATGGCAAAGACCCGCGCGGAAGATAATGATACTCCCGACCAGTCACAGTCCGAGCGTGAAAACGTCGCAGGCAATGAGGTCGGACAACGGATAGGTGAAATTCCTGTGGAATCGGTACGCCGCCGATCACTTGGTGCTTCCCGCAGTCGGGGGTGAGGCCGAATAGACTGACAGTAACAGTATAAATCATTATAAAACCGGAAGAATACCGCTTCTTTGCGTGTATTCTTCCGGTTTCGCATTTCATGGAGGTTTTACATGTCATTTGATTACGAAATTTTATCACAGAATGATCTGCTGGAACTGTTTCCGTTCGGCCGGTCAAAACTCAACGCCTTACTGCGGGCCGGTGTTCTGCCCGTCACCAAAGTTGGACGTGATTACATCACCACTCGCGCAGAACTTGACCGCTGGTTTGCGGCCAATCGCGGACGTGAAATCTTCTATTAACCAGACGTTGCGAACCATGCAGAGTATGGCGTATAATAACAATGTTAGCTGTTGTAGCTGCCGCACCGGGTCAGGAGCGAAAATGAGCAATACAACAGAAAAAGTAACGAAAACGAATCGTCATTACGGGGAGGGCAGTATTTATCAGCGTAAAGATGGCCGCTGGGTAGCAAAATATCGGGATGAAGCAATGGCGAAACCGCAGTATCTTTATGGTTCGACCGAAGCTGAGGTTCGCCGCAAGCTGCGGGATTGGAAAAAGCAGACGGCACGCGGTTTGACTGCGTGCAAGAAAGTGTTTTTCCGTGATTATGCAGATAACTGGTTCTACACGTTCAAGCAGCACTCTGTCGAAAACAGCAGTTTTGACCGCTACGAAAGCATTTATCTGCACCATATCAAACCTAATTTGGGTGATATTCAGATTGCATCCATCCGCAGTGAGGAAATTCAAAATCTGCTGATTGAAAAGAGCAAAACGCTTTCGTACAGCGTAGTGAAGAAGATCAATTTCCTTTTGTCGGAACTGTTTCAGTACGCCCATTCCGAGGGTGATATTGCAAAGAATCCTATGCGCAACGTGAAGATGCCGAAAAAGACGCTGTTCAAGCAGGAACGCACGATCTTAGTCATGGAGGATGAAGAAGTGCAGGCGTTGGAACAGGTCGCTACATTAACGTGTCGCAATGGTACACCGCAGATTATGCACGCTAACGCGATTGTGTTTCTAGTGCATACTGGTTTGCGTTGTGGTGAATTGCAGGCACTGAAATGGTCTGACATTGATTTTGCAAACAAAACGGTCACGGTCAGCAAAAATCTTTCGATGATTGTCAACCGTGATCGCAAGCCGGGGCAAAAGCATAGGAACGCAAAAATCAAGGGAACTAAGACTGCGAGCGGCAATCGGATTGTTCCGCTGAATGAAAAGGCTGTCCATGCACTGCGCAGTTTACAGCAGATTTATCGTATGCTGGGTGTTCGCAGTGATTCGGTACTGGTGTCGCGCAACGGCAAGGTGCTTTCCAATGCACAGCTTCGATGTGTGCTCGACCGTGTTTTGCGCAAAGCCAATATCGACAAGCCTTTCACCTTGCATCAGCTGCGGCATACTTTCGCTACACGAACGCTGAAAGCGGGTGTACCGATCAGCGTGGTGAGCAAGTGGCTTGGCCATGCGAATATTTCGACAACATACAACACCTACATTCACGTTCTCTGTTCTGAGGAGAAGGACGCAGCAGAATTGCTGAAGGCTATGTGAACACTTTGGTGTAAAGTTGGTGTCACGGGAAATCGGTAGAACGTAATTCGTTAGATATATCGTAAAAAATGAGGAAAAAGAGCGAAACCATGCGGTTTCGCCCTTTGCTTGGTGAAAACGGAGATGGCCGATCGGCTCCGGCTCAGTAGCTGACGATCAATCCGCCGCGCTCGGCGTAGTAGCTGCAGAGCCCGCGGGTCGGCAGAATCTCGATGCTGGTATTTTCCCAGATATCCAGAATGCTGTTTTTCAGCGTCTGCGCCAGTGCGAGATTATCACAATGGCTGATCGCGACATTTCCGCCGATGAATCCATGCTCCTTCATGGTGCTGACCAGCGTATGCACGACCTTTTTCGCACCGCGCGCCTTGCTTTCAAAGACGATCTTTCCCTCGTCGCTGCCGCTGCCGATGCCCCAGATGCCGAGAGCCTTGGCGAGCATACCCGTCAGACGGTGGATGCGTCCGTTCTTGATCAGGTTGTCAAACGAGGAGAGTGCAAAGAGGATTTTGGTTTTCTGCAGAAAATTTCTGGCGTGCGCCGCAATATCGTCAAAGGCAAGGCCCTGATGAATCAGGCGCTCGATCTCCTTTACGCAGAGCAGAACCTCCGGTCCGGTGGATAAGGAGTCCAGAATGACGATCTTTTTATCCGGATCTTTCTCCAGCGCCATATCTCTTGCCGCAAGAGCGCTGTTCATGCTGCCGGACAGCTGCGAGGAAATGGTGATTGCGATCGCGCAGTCCGCCTGTTCAAACTGCGCCAGCCATGCGTCCGGCGTGGGGCAGGAGGTGTGGCCGGCCGAGTGTTCATGCTCCATGGCGGAGAGCATTTCCAGCGTATCCAGATGTTCGTCATCGACAAAATCCCGCTCCCCGATGCGGATGGTAAACGGCACACTGGTCAGCCGGATTTTTCCGTCCGGACTGGTGGAAGGGAGCAGATCACAGCTTGAATCCGTAATAATGTTCCAGTTCATATGGTTTTTTTCCTTTCTCTCTTACCGAAAATTTTCAGTGTTATCGCAGGGAAAGCGCTCTCTCTTGCAGTTGGTCGATCTGCACCGCACACGGCAGCCGACCTGTCCTGCACACTTTCCCTCATAAAACAGAAAATAGAAAATGCGCGGTCTTGATGTTTTATTTATTATATAACAGAACGCGCATTTGATAAATAAAAAGTTTTACAGATGTTTGCGGATGCCGATATGGCCGTCAGCGGGTCAGATATTGCAGGATCAGCACAAGGATCAGCATATGTACGGGATAAAAGGCATAGCAGGCATACTGGAACGGCTTGCTGTGATAGCCCTGCCGCCCGCGGTACAGCCAGATGGGGAGGAGCGCCAGAAGTGCAAGCCCCTGCTGACAGATTTCAAATTCCATGCCGAATATATGGACGGGATACAGCAGACCGCCCAGCAGCTGCACATTGACCCAGTAGAGGGCGAGAAGCTGTCCTGCCAGACACCACCACTTCCGTCCGCGGAAGAAGTAGAAGATAAAGATCGTCAGCACGCCGGTACCGTAGTAGTCCACCATGCTCAGGGTGCCTAGCACTGTGCCGATCAGCACAACAAGCAGGGCGGTGAGCAGATACAGCCATGTTTTTTGCTTTTTGCGCACGGTTTCCATCAGATGAATGCCCAGAAGACCGAGCAGCAGCGTCCAGATCACGTTCTGGTGCACCGGATAGAACCAGGTTCCGCCGTACATCAGGTCGAACGGCACTTCGGAGAGCACAGCAAACAGCGCAAGCCGCAGGGCGTATTTCCGGAAGCTGTGGGTGTGAAAATATCCTTCCACCGCCATGAATGCGAAGATGGGGAAGGCCAGCCGTCCGGCACACGTCAGCCAGTCCTGCGCGGGCAGGAGGGTCGCCCAGAGATGATCCATCAGCATCAGCACCATGGCGAGAATGTGAAGTGCCGCGGCGCTGAGAGAAAAACGGCCGGAGGCGG
>OQWI01000559.1_pt1 | contig 17100 bp, 16 predicted proteins | sample 1691551 | NCBI WGS metagenome assembly OQWI01 (sample SAMN03418259, study PRJEB22391) | human gut metagenome | biome: human-gut; feature: organic feature; material: feces | host: Homo sapiens | place: Tanzania | collected 2013-01
TCGTCGTTGCCAAACAGGACCGGAAGCCAGCCATCATGTTGATAATAAAGATACTGTACAGCATATTCCACAACCTGTCATCAGGATCCTGGCGGGCGCTTCCACTATAGTCCTCTCAGGGACGCACGACCTGCCTGCACAACGTAGCACCTGGCATGATTTTTTGCCTTCAGGCACCGCATCTGTTTCGGAGAAACACAGCGAACGTTAATTCATCGTCAAATCGTGGCGAAGCGATTCTCGCCGCCCTGAAAACGCAGTTCCCCGGCGCGGTGCTGGATGAAGAGCGACAAACGCCTGAACAGGTCACCATTACGGTGAAAATCAATCTGCTGCCTGACGTTGTACATTATCTTTATTATCAACATGATGGCTGGCTTCCGGTTCTGTTTGGCAACGACGAGCGGACACTTAACGGTCATTACGCGGTTTATTATGCCCTTTCTATGGAAGGGGCCGAAAAATGCTGGATCGTAGTGAAGGCACTGGTCGATGCCGACAGTCGGGAGTTTCCGTCAGTCACACCGCGCGTCCCTGCCGCGGTCTGGGGCGAGCGAGAAATTCGCGATATGTACGGGCTGATTCCGGTTGGCCTGCCGGATCAGCGTCGCCTGGTGTTGCCCGATGACTGGCCGGAAGATATGCATCCGCTGCGCAAAGATGCGATGGATTATCGACTGCGCCCTGAACCGACGACTGATTCCGAAACGTATCCGTTTATCAATGAGGGCAACAGCGATGCGCAGGTGATCCCTGTCGGCCCGCTGCATATCACCTCCAATGAACCGGGTCACTTCCGCTTGTTTGTGGATGGCGAGCAAATTGTCGATGCTGATTACCGCCTGTTTTATGTCCATCGCGGCATGGAGAAACTGGCAGAAACGCGGATGGGCTACAACGAAGTGACCTTCTTATCAGACCGCGTGTGTGGGATTTGCGGTTTTGCCCACAGTGTGGCCTATACCAACTCGGTTGAAAATGCACTGGTGATTGAGGTGCCGCAACGAGCGCATACCATTCGCTCGATTCTGCTGGAAGTCGAACGGCTACACAGTCATTTGCTCAACCTTGGCCTCTCCTGCCATTTTGTTGGTTTTGATACCGGCTTTATGCAATTTTTCCGCGTGCGGGAAAAGTCGATGACGATGGCGGAATTGCTGACCGGGTCGCGTAAAACCTACGGTCTGAATCTGATTGGTGGTGTTCGCCGCGATATTCTCAAAGAGCAACGTCTGCAAACGCTGAAACTGGTGCGCGAGATGCGCGCCGACGTGTCGGAGCTGGTAGAGATGCTGCTTGCTACGCCGAATATGGAACAACGCACTCAGGGCATTGGCATTCTCGACCGACAAATCGCCCGTGATTATAGCCCTGTAGGGCCGCTGATTCGCGGCAGTAGTTTTGCCCGTGATTTGCGCTTTGATCATCCCTACGCCGACTACGGCAATATTCCAAAAACACTGTTTACCTTTACCGGCGGCGATGTCTTCTCCCGCGTGACGGTCCGTGTCAAAGAGACGTTTGATTCGCTGGCAATGCTGGAATTTGCTCTCGACAACATGCCGGATATCCCACTGCTGACCGAAGGCTTTAGCTATAAACCTCACGCATTCGCGCTGGGCTTTGTTGAAGCGCCACGCGGTGAAGACGTGCACTGGAGCATGCTCGGTGATAACCAAAAATTGTTCCGCTGGCGCTGCCGTGCCGCCACCTACGCCAACTGGCCGGTGTTGCGTTACATGCTGCGCGGCAATACCGTTTCTGACGCACCGCTGATTATCGGTAGCCTTGATCCCTGCTACTCCTGTACCGACCGTGTGACGCTGGTAGATGTGCGCAAGCGCCAGTCAAAAACCGTGCCGTATAAAGAGATCGAACGCTACGGCATTGATCGTAACCGTTCGCCGCTGAAGTAAGGACAGAAGATGCTGAAGTTACTGAAAACTATTATGCGCGCCGGAACCGCGACGGTGAAATATCCCTTCGCGCCACTGGAGGTCAGCCCAGGCTTTCGCGGGAAACCGGACCTGATGCCCAGCCAATGTATTGCCTGCGGCGCCTGTGCTTGTCCGGCAAATGCGCTGACTATCCAGACCGACGACCAGCAAAATTCGCGCACCTGGCAGCTCTATCTGGGGCGTTGTATTTACTGCGGACGTTGTGAAGAAGTGTGCCCGACCAGAGCCATCCAGCTTACCAATAACTTTGAACTGACCGTCACCAATAAAGCCGATCTCTATACCCGCGCGACGTTCCATCTACAACGTTGCAGCCGTTGCGAACGCCCGTTTGCCCCGCAAAAAACCGTCGCACTGGCTGCTGAATTGTTGGCACAGCAACAAAATGCGCCACAAAACCGCGAAATGTTGCGGGCGCAAGCGAGCGTCTGCCCGGAGTGCAAACAACGCGCGACGCTGATCAACGACGATACAGATGTACCGCTGGTGGCTAAGGAGCAGCTATGAGTCCAGTGCTTACACAACATGTCAGCCAGCCCATCACGCTGGATGAGCAAACGCAAAAGATGAAGCGGCATTTGCTACAGGATATCCGTCGCTCAGCCTACGTTTATCGCGTCGATTGCGGTGGCTGCAACGCCTGTGAAATCGAAATTTTTGCCGCCATTACACCAGTATTCGACGCAGAACGTTTTGGCATTAAGGTTGTTTCATCACCGCGTCACGCCGATATTTTGTTATTTACTGGCGCAGTCACCCGGGCGATGCGTATGCCTGCACTTCGGGCGTATGAGTCTGCCCCCGATCATAAAATCTGTGTTTCCTACGGCGCGTGCGGTGCCGGCGGCGGATTTTCCACGATCTCTACAGCGTCTGGGGCGGCAGCGACACCATTGTCCCCATTGATGTTTGGATCCCCGGCTGCCCGCCAACACCGGCCGCCACCATTCACGGTTTCGCCGTGGCGCTCGGTTTGCTGCAACAGAAGATTCACGCGGTGGATTATCGCGATCCCACCGGGGTGACTATGCAACCGTTGTGGCCGCAGATCCCGCCATCACAGCGTATCGCCATTGAGCGAGAAGCGCGGCGGCTGGCGGGCCCCAGCATCTTACGTCGGGCTTGCTCCTCTTCGACCAGTGCAAGCCAATCTTCGTATTCCGTCAGTGGGCAGCGGAAGGCGACATTCAGACAATCAATCACGCCAACGTGATGACCGATAGCCAGCGAGTAATACATTACCTGAGAGCTGTGTTCCGGCATCTCGTCGCTACTGGCGACAAACTTTTTTCGCAGCGTCCAGAAAACAATTTCCCCGCACTCTTCAGTCATGTAACCCCCGGAGTACGCGAAAGAGTTGCTGAACGATACTATTGAGACGTGGATCGTCGGCATCGCGCAACCAGGTATTTAAGATGCTGGGGGTGATGACTTTTGGTGAGATTGTTATTGACGCCAGCCACACCGCCCTGTTGACCCGGGCATTCGCGCCACTGGCAGATGACGCGACGTCTGTGTGGCAAGCGCGTAGCATTCAATTCATTCATCTGTTGGATGAAATTGTGATGGAACCGGCTATCTATCTGATGGCCAGAAAAATTGCGTGAGAAGGATTTCTCATTAATAAGGACTGTTGATGGCTATGTCAGACGAAGCGATGTTTGCCCCGCCGCAAGGAATAACAATTGAAGCGGTAAACGGAATGCTCGCGGAGCGGTTAGCGCAGAAACACGGCAAGGCGTCTTTATTACGCGCCTTCATCCCGCTGCCGCCGCCGTTCAGCCCGGTACAACTTATTGAACTGCATGTTCTCAAAAGCAACTTCTATTACCGCTACCATGATGATGGCAGCGATGTGACGGCAACAACAGAGTATCAGGGCGAGATGGTCGATTATTCGCGTCACGCCGTCCTTCTCGGCAGTAGTGGAATGGCGGAGCTACGCTTTATTCGCACCCACGGCAGTCGTTTTACTCCCCAGGATTGCACACTGTTTAACTGGCTGGCACGCATTATCACCCCGGTTCTGCAATTATGGCTCAATGATGAAGAACAGCAGGTGGCGCTGCGTTTGCTGAAGAAAGATTGCGATCATCATCGGGTACTGGTTGATATTACTAATGCAGTGCTGTCACATCTTGATCTCGACGATCTGATCGCTGACGTCGCCCGTGAGATCCATCATTTTTTCGGTCTGGCTTCAGTCAATATGGTACTGGGCGATCATCGAAAGAACGAGAAGTTCAGCCTGTGGTGCAGCGATCTTTCTGCCTCACATTGTGCGTATCTGCCACGCTGTATGCCTGGCGAAAGTGTATTGCTGACACAAACGCTACAAACCCGACAACCGACCTTGACGCACCGTGCAGATGATCTGTTTCTCTGGCAACGCGACCCATTATTACTCTTACTTGCATCTAACGGCTGCGAATCTGCGCTCCTGATACCGCTTACCTTTGGCAACCATACACCGGGTGCATTGTTGCTGGCGCATACCTCTTCCACTCTCTTTAGTGAGGAAAACTGCCAGCTACTACAACACATAGCCGATCGCATCGCTATTGCCGTTGGCAATGCCGATGCCTGGCGTAGCATGACCGATTTGCAGGAAAGTTTGCAGCAAGAAAACCACCAGCTTAGCGAGCAGCTCCTTTCGAATCTGGGCGTCGGTGACATTATCTATCAAAGCCAGGCAATGGAAGACCTACTCCAGCAGGTAAATATTGTGGCGAAGAGCGACAGTACGGTGTTGATTTGCGGTGAAACCGGAACCGGCAAAGAGGTGATCGCCAGAGCGATCCATCAACTTAGCCCGCGACGCGACAAGCCGCTGGTCAAAATCAACTGCGCTGCCATCCCCGCCAGTCTTCTGGAAAGTGAGTTATTCGGTCATGACAAAGGGGCGTTTACTGGTGCGATTAATACCCATCGTGGTCGTTTTGAAATTGCCGATGGCGGCACGTTGTTTCTCGATGAAATTGGCGATCTGCCGTTAGAACTTCAGCCTAAACTGCTGCGCGTATTGCAGGAACGGGAGATTGAGCGTCTCGGCGGGAGTAGAACGATCCCGGTAAATGTCAGAGTCATTGCCGCCACCAACCGTGATTTGTGGCAAATGGTTGAAGATCGCCAGTTTCGCAGCGATCTCTCTTATCGCCTGAATAACTTCCCACTGGAATTGCCGCCGCTGCGCGACCGTCCGGAAGATATCCCTCTTTTAGCAAAGCATTTCACGCAAAAAATGGCGCGCCATATGAATCGTTCAATTGACGCCATCCCGACCGAGGCGCTACGCCAGTTGATGTCGTGGGACTGGCCGGGCAACGTGCGCGAGCTGGAAAACGTGATTGAGCGAGCGGTACTGCTGACTCGCGGTAACAGTCTGAATTTACATCTTAATGTCCGACAAAGCCGTTTACTGCCGACGCTAAATGAAGATTCAGCGCTTCGCAGTTCAATGGCGCAGTTGCTGCACCCGACGACGCCAGAGAATGACGAAGAAGAACGTCAGCGCATTGTTCAGGTATTGCGAGAAACCAATGGCATTGTTGCCGGGCCCCGTGGCGCGGCGACACGATTAGGGATGAAGCGCACCACGCTGCTGTCACGAATGCAGCGTCTGGGAATCTCGGTTCGCGAGGTGTTGTAATCTGCTTTTGCAGGAGTATGCATGAGAAACAAACTCTCTTTCGACTTGCAGTTGAGCGCCAGAAAAGCGGCAATCGCTGAACGGATTGCCGCCCATAAAATTGCCCGCAGTAAAGTGTCGGTCTTTTTAATGGCGATGTCCGCTGGCGTGTTTATGGCGATCGGATTTACTTTTTACCTTTCAGTTATCGCCGATGCCCCGTCTTCACAGGCATTAACCCATCTGGTGGGCGGCCTTTGCTTTACACTTGGCTTTATTTTGCTGGCGGTTTGCGGCACCAACCTGTTCACCTCGTCGGTAATGACGGTAATGGCAAAAAGTCGGGGCGTTATTAGTTGGCGAACTTGGCTGATTAACGCACTTCTGGTGGCCTGCGGTAATCTGGCAGGTATTGCCTGTTTCAGTTTGTTAATCTGGTTTTCCGGGCTGGTGATGAGTGAAAACGCGATGTGGGGAGTCGCGGTTTTACACTGCGCCGAGGGCAAAATGCATCATACATTTACTGAATCTGTCAGCCTCGGCATTATGTGCAATCTGATGGTTTGCCTGGCGCTTTGGATGAGTTATTGCGGGCGTTCGTTATGCGACAAAATCGTCGCCATGATTTTGCCCATCACCCTGTTTGTCGCCAGTGGCTTTGAGCACTGTATCGCCAATTTGTTTGTGATTCCGTTCGCCATTGCCATTCGCCATTTCGCCCCTACCTCCTTCTGGCAACTGGCGCACAGTAGCGCAGACAATTTTCCGGCACTGACGGTCAGCCATTTTATTACCGCCAATCTGCTCCCGGTGATGCTGGGTAATATTATCGGCGGTGCAGTGCTGGTGAGTATTTGTTATCGGGCTATTTATTTACGTCAGGAATCCTGAAAAATCAGCCCGGCGAAACAGTTCGTCGGGCTGAAGATTATTCTTGCGCGATTTGCCCATCGGGCCAGGCGTGGATCACGGCTTTGATCAGCGTCGCCAATGGAATGGCGAAGAATACGCCCCAGAATCCCCACAAACCACCGAAGATCACCACCGATAAAATAATCACCAGCGGATGCAGGTTAACCGCTTCGGAGAACAACACCGGTACTAGCAGGTTGCCGTCCAGCGCCTGAATAATCAGATACACCGCGAAGCAGCTCCAGAATTCCGTGCCTGCGCCAAACTGGAATAGCGCCACGCCAACCACCGGAATGGTCACCACAAATGCGCCAATGTACGGAATAAGAACCGAGAAGCCGACCAGCACCGCCAGCAGCAGCGAATAGTTCAGCCCAAAGAGCAAGAACCCCAGCCAGGTGGCGATCCCCACCACGATCATCTCCAGCACTTTGCCGCGGATATAGTTGGTGATTTGTTGATTCATCTCCTTCCACACCTGTCCTGCCAGTCCACGGTTGCGCGGCAGCACCCGACGAACGGCGTTCAGCATCTGCTCTTTGTCTTTCAGCAGGAAGAAGACCATCAATGGCACCAGCACCAGATAGACGGCAATGGTCAGCAAACCGACCAGCGAGGCGAGGGAAATTTTCACCACCGAATCGCCCATGGTCAGCATCCGACTGCGCATATTTTCGGCCATTGCATCAATAATGCCCGCGTCCATTAACGCCGGATAGCGGCGCGGCAACGTGGCGGCAAAGTCAGAAAGCTTATTGAGCATCCCCGGCATATCGCGGATTAAGTAGATGCCCTGTTGCCAGGCGATAGGCAGTACCACGAACGCCATCAGTAGCAATATACCGACAAAAACCACCAATACAATCGACGTCGCCCAGCGGCGGGAGCAGCCAATAGATTGCAGGCGCACGGTTGGCCATTCCAGCAAATAGGCCAGCACAATAGCCACCAGCAACGGAGCAAGCAGGCCACTAAAGAAAAAGATAATGCCAAATCCGGCAACTAAAATAACCAGCAAGGCAATCGCTTCCGGGTCGCTAAAACGGCGGCGATACCATTGCATCAACATTTCGAGCATAAAGACCTTCCCTGAACCTCAAGAGCGGGATTGCGATCCGCAATTGTATCGAAATGTCACAAAAAAGACTTCGCTTTTTATGACGGATTCAGGAAACTGAAAAGTCATTTGAGTGGGCTAATCTTCGCCGTTACACTCAAAGGCGGCGCGGTGGGAACGATATTTAACAGTATCGGTCAAATGACTATCTTCAGAAATACAGGATAGAGGTTATGTTCAGGCAGTTGAAAAAAAACCTGGTTGCAACCCTCATTGCTGCTATGACCATTGGTCAGGTAGCCCCGGCGTTTGCCGACAGCGCAGACACCTTGCCGGATATGGGAACCTCCGCAGGAAGCACGCTTTCCATTGGTCAGGAAATGCAGATGGGCGACTATTATGTCCGCCAGCTACGCGGCAGCGCGCCGTTAATTAATGACCCGCTGTTAACGCAATATATTAATTCGCTGGGGATGCGTCTGGTTTCGCATGCCAATTCGGTTAAGACACCGTTTCATTTTTTTCTGATCAACAACGACGAAATTAACGCCTTTGCTTTCTTTGGCGGCAACGTGGTGCTGCACTCTGCCCTGTTCCGTTATTCCGATAACGAAAGTCAACTGGCTTCAGTTATGGCGCACGAAATCTCCCACGTCACCCAACGTCACCTGGCGCGAGCGATGGAAGATCAGCAGCGCAGCGCGCCGCTGACCTGGGTCGGCGCGTTAGGTTCTATTTTACTGGCGATGGCCAGTCCGCAGGCGGGGATGGCGGCGCTGACCGGTACACTGGCGGGAACGCGTCAGGGGATGATCAGTTTCACCCAGCAAAATGAACAGGAAGCGGACCGCATTGGTATTCAGGTGCTGCAACGCTCAGGATTCGATCCGCAGGCGATGCCGACCTTCCTCGAAAAATTACTCGATCAGGCGCGTTACTCCTCGCGCCCGCCGGAAATTTTATTGACTCACCCGTTGCCGGAAAGTCGTCTGGCAGATGCCCGCAACCGTGCTAATCAGATGCGCCCGATGGTGGTGCAGTCGTCGGAAGATTTCTATCTGGCGAAAGCGCGCACACTGGGGATGTATAATTCCGGACGTAACCAGCTCACCAGTGATTTGCTGGATGAATGGGCGAAAGGAAACGTTCGTCAGCAACGAGCTGCGCAATATGGTCGTGCTTTACAGGCGATGGAAGCCAATAAATACGACGAGGCGCGTAAAACGCTGCAACCGTTACTGGCGGCAGAACCTGGCAACGCATGGTATCTCGATCTGGCTACCGATATCGATCTTGGGCAAAACAAAGCCAATGAGGCAATCAATCGCCTGAAAAATGCCCGTGATTTGCGCACCAATCCGGTGTTGCAGCTCAACCTGGCGAACGCTTATCTACAAGGCGGTCAACCACAAGAAGCGGCCAATATTCTCAATCGCTACACTTTTAACAATAAAGATGACAGCAACGGCTGGGATTTACTGGCACAGGCGGAAGCCGCGCTAAATAACCGCGATCAGGAGCTGGCTGCGCGAGCAGAAGGTTATGCGCTCGCCGGACGACTCGATCAGGCCATTTCGCTGTTGAGTAGCGCCAGTTCGCAGGTGAAATTAGGCAGCCTGCAACAAGCGCGTTACGATGCGCGCATCGACCAGTTGCGCCAGCTGCAGGAACGCTTTAAGCCTTATACCAAGATGTAATTCGCATTAAAGGAAGAACAATGACCAAACAGGTAAAAATCTACCATAACCCACGCTGTTCAAAGAGCCGGGAAACGCTGAACCTGCTGAAAGAAAACGGCGTGGAGCCAGAAGTGGTGCTCTACCTTGAGACACCCGCCGATGCGGCAACGCTGCGCGATTTGCTGAAAATGCTGGGGATGAATAGCGCCCGTGAATTGATGCGCCAGAAAGAGGATCTTTATAAAGAACTGAACCTGGCTGACAGTTCGCTTAGCGAAGAGGCGCTGATTCAGGCAATGGTGGATAATCCGAAGCTGATGGAGCGCCCGATTGTGGTCGCGAATGGCAAAGCACGGATTGGTCGTCCACCGGAGCAGGTACTGGAAATCGTGGGTTAAGATGTGCTCCATCGCTAGTTGAAGCACATTGCAGGATGCGACGCTTGCCACGTCTTATCCGGCCTACGAATACTATGGATTAACTTCGCGTAGTTCGGATAAGGCGTTCGCGCCGCATCCGACAATAAACACCTTATCTACAACTTCAGAATTTCTTTCACAAACGGAATGGTCAGCTTACGTTGCGCGGTAATCGACGCACGATCCAACTGATCCAACGTCATAAATAGCGTGCGCATTTCTCTGTCGAGCCGCTTCAGCAAGAAACGCCCCACATCTTCCGGCAGTTCAAAACCACGCAAACGCGCGCGTAACTGTAGCGCCTGCAACTTATCTTCATCAGAAAGTGGCTGCAATCTACAATCGAATTCTGGAATCGGGCAAAACACGGTTGTTGATCACCGGCGATCGTCCACCGCGGCAGTTGAATCCGCGCAAGCCGCGTGCAGCAGATGGCTGCGCCCCGCGCCTTCGCGTGCCCAGAGATAGATGTAACCGCTATGTTCCTGACGCAGCACGTTTTGCAGCGCAGCCAGTAAAGAGGAGTTATCCCCCGGCCAGAAACTTGCAAAGGTTTCGTCGTCAGGAAGATAAAGTGGCAAAGAGAGCTGTGCCGGTGTGTTCAGAGATACCTCAACCAGGATTTCACAAAATCGCGAGAAGTTTACCACAGAATGCCATGATGTTTGAACCGGGCAGCAACACTGCCCGGTCGGTACATTATTTGTCTGTTATATCCGCGTCTTCTGCGTCCAGCACCACTTCTTCAGGGCGCAGCACACTGATCAGTTTGAAAATCAAACTTAAGCCGATACCGACGATGGTCGCCAGCGCCATACCTTTCAGCTCCGCCGCGCCAATGTTTACCTTCGCGCCACTGACGCCGATGATCAAAATCACGGAAGTCAGGATCAGGTTCTGTGCTTTGTTGTAATCCACTTTCGATTCGATCAACACACGAATACCGGAAGCACCGATGACACCGTAAAGCAGCAGCGAAACACCACCCATCACCGGCAATGGGATCATCTGGATAGCAGCAGCCAGTTTACCGACGCAGGAAAGCAGGATAGCGAAAATCGCCGCCCCGCCGATAACCCAAGTACTGTAAACACGGGTGATCGCCATCACGCCAATGTTTTCTCCGTAAGGGGTATTTGGCGTAGAGCCAAAGAAGCCGGAGATCACAGTCGACAGGCCGTTAGCAAACATCGAACGGTGCAGACCTGGATCGCGCAGCAGATCTTTTTTGACGATATTAGCCGTTACTACCAGGTGCCCTACGTGTTCGGCAATAACCACTAACGCCGCTGGCAGAATAGTCAGAATGGCAAACCACTCGAAGCGCGGCGTATAGAGGGTTGGCAGCGCAAACCAGTGAGCATTAATAATCGGCGTGGTATCGACAATTCCCATTGCGAAAGAGAGCGCGTACCCCACCAGCACGCCAATTAAAATCGGGATAATTGCCAGGAAACCACGAAACAGCACGGAACCTAAAACCGTGACCGCCAGGGTGGTAATAGAGATGATGATGGTTTTGGAGTCTGGCGTTTGCCCTTCAGCCGGGAGTAAACCCGCCATACCGGCAGCTACGCCCGCCAGCTCCAGACCGATGACGGCAACGATTGCGCCCATTGCCGCAGGTGGAAACAGCACGTCCAGCCAGCCGGTCCCTGCTTTCTTCACGATAAAAGAAACCAGGCAGAACAGCACGCCGCACATAATAAAGCCGCCCAGCGCGACTTCATACCCCAACGGCAACAGCAGCAATACCGGTGAAATAAAGGCAAAGCTGGAACCAAGATAAGCCGGAATTTTCCCTTTACAGATGAAGAGATACAGCAGCGTTCCAATACCGTTAAATAACAGTACAGTCGCCGGGTTAATATGAAATAAGACGGGCACCAGGACGGTTGCACCAAACATGGCGAACAAATGTTGCAAACTAAGCGGGATTGTCTGTAAAAGTGGCGGTCTTTCACTCACCCCGATAGCACGGCGCGTCATAGTATTATCCTCTGTATTATGTGTTATAGGCGCTTTACTCAAAAAAAAGCCGACTCTTAAAGTCGGCTTTAATTATTTTTATTCTTTATTTCGTACCAAAGATTTTGTCACCGGCATCGCCGAGGCCCGGAATAATGTATCCGTGCTCGTTCAGTCCCTGGTCAATCGATGCAGTATACAGTTCGACGTCCGGGTGCGCTTTTTCCAGCGCAGCGATACCTTCTGGCGCAGCTACCAGCACCAGAACTTTGATGCTGCTGCAGCCCGCTTTTTTCAGCAGGTCGATGGTCGCGATAACGGAACCACCGGTTGCCAGCATTGGGTCAACGATCAGCGCCATACGCTCATCGATGTTAGAAACCAGTTTCTGGAAGTACGGTACCGGCTCCAGCGTTTCTTCATTACGGTACATACCGACAACGCTGATGCGCGCGCTCGGAACGTTTTCCAGCACACCGTCCATCATCCCCAGACCCGCACGCAGAATTGGCACAACGGTAATTTTCTTACCTTTGATCTGGTCGATTTCTACCGGGCCGTTCCAGCCTTCGATAGTTACTTTTTCCGTTTCGAGGTCGGCGGTCGCTTCGTAAGTCAGCAGGCTACCCACTTCGGAAGCGAGTTCGCGAAAGCGCTTGGTGCTGATATCTTGCTCACGCATCAGTCCCAGCTTGTGTTTGACGAGTGGGTGTTTGACTTCCACGATCTTCATACTCTTTCTCCTTTGAGGGGCAGCCACAAAAAAAATCGACGGATTATACCTCCTTTCTTCAAGGCGGCAATATTATTTTCGTTGACTTTAGTCAAAATGATAACGGTTTGAGATAAAGTTATTTTATATTCAAATGGTTATGAAAGAAGATTATTCCATCCGAAAACTAACCTTTGCCCTGGCACAAGTCTTCTTTCGCCGCGCGCCTGGGGAAAAGACGTGCAAAAAGGTTGTGTAAAGCAGTCTCGCAAACGTTTGCTTTCCCTGTTAGAATTGCGCCGAATTTTATTTTTCTACCGCAAGTAACGCGTGGGGACCCAAGCAGTGACCGATAAAACCTCTCTTAGCTACAAAGATGCCGGTGTTGATATTGACGCGGGTAATGCTCTGGTTGGAAGAATCAAAGGCGTAGTGAAGAAAACGCGTCGTCCGGAAGTGATGGGCGGTCTGGGCGGCTTCGGTGCGCTGTGTGCATTGCCGCAAAAATATCGTGAACCCGTGCTGGTTTCCGGCACTGACGGCGTAGGTACCAAGCTGCGTCTGGCAATGGACTTAAAACGTCACGACACCATTGGTATTGATCTGGTCGCCATGTGCGTTAATGACCTGGTGGTGCAAGGTGCAGAACCGCTGTTTTTCCTCGACTATTACGCAACCGGAAAACTGGATGTTGATACCGCTTCAGCGGTGATCAGCGGCATCGCGGAAGGTTGTCTGCAATCGGGCTGTTCTCTGGTGGGTGGCGAAACGGCAGAAATGCCGGGGATGTATCACGGTGAGGATTACGATGTCGCGGGTTTCTGCGTGGGCGTGGTAGAAAAATCAGAAATCATCGACGGCTCTAAAGTCAGCGACGGCGATGTGCTGATTGCACTCGGTTCCAGCGGTCCGCACTCGAACGGCTATTCGCTGGTGCGCAAAATTCTTGAAGTCAGCGGTTGTGATCCGCAAACCACCGAACTTGATGGTAAGCCATTAGCCGATCATCTGCTGGCACCGACCCGCATTTACGTGAAGTCAGTGCTGGAGTTGATTGAAAAGGTCGATGTGCATGCCATTGCGCACCTGACCGGCGGCGGCTTCTGGGAAAACATTCCACGCGTATTGCCAGATAATACCCAGGCAGTGATTGATGAATCTTCCTGGCAGTGGCCGGAAGTGTTCAACTGGCTGCAAACGGCAGGTAACGTTGAGCGCCATGAAATGTATCGCACCTTCAACTGCGGCGTCGGGATGATTATTGCCCTGCCTGCTCCGGAAGTGGACAAAGCCCTCGCCCTGCTCAATGCCAACGGTGAAAACGCGTGGAAAATCGGTATCATCAAAGCCTCTGATTCCGAACAACGCGTGGTTATCGAATAATGAATATTGTGGTGCTTATTTCCGGCAACGGAAGTAATTTACAGGCAATTATTGACGCCTGTAAAACCAACAAAATTAAAGGCACCGTACGGGCAGTTTTCAGCAATAAGGCCGACGCGTTCGGCCTTGAACGCGCCCGCCAGGCGGGTATTGCAACGCATACGCTCATCGCCAGCGCGTTTGACAGTCGTGAAGCCTATGACCGGGAGTTGATTCATGAAATCGACATGTACGCACCCGATGTGGTCGTGCTGGCTGGTTTTATGCGCATTCTCAGCCCGGCGTTTGTCTCCCACTATGCCGGGCGTTTGCTGAACATTCACCCTTCTCTGCTGCCGAAATATCCCGGATTACACACCCATCGTCAGGCGCTGGAAAATGGCGATGAAGAGCACGGTACATCGGTGCATTTCGTCACCGATGAACTGGACGGTGGCCCGGTTATTTTACAGGCGAAAGTCCCGGTATTTGCTGGTGATACGGAAGATGACGTCACCGCCCGCGTGCAAACCCAGGAACACGCCATTTATCCACTGGTGATTAGCTGGTTTGCCGATGGTCGTCTGAAAATGCACGAAAACGCCGCGTGGCTGGATGGTCAACGTCTGCCGCCGCAGGGCTACGCTGCCGACGAGTAATGCCTCCGTAGTTAAAGCGCCAGCTCTGCCGCTGGCGTTTTTCAATTCACCTGTAAATCGCAAGCTCCAGCAGTTTTTTTCCCCCTTTTCTGGCATAGTTGGACATCTGCCAATATTGCTCGCCATAATATCCAGGCAGTGTCCCGTGAATAAAACGGAGTAAAAGTGGTAATGGGTCAGGAAAAGCTATACATCGAAAAAGAGCTCAGTTGGTTATCGTTCAATGAACGCGTGCTTCAGGAAGCGGCGGACAAATCTAACCCGCTGATTGAAAGGATGCGTTTCCTGGGGATCTATTCCAATAACCTTGATGAGTTCTATAAAGTCCGCTTCGCTGAACTGAAGCGACGCATCATTATTAGCGAAGAACAAGGCTCCAACTCTCATTCCCGCCATTTGCTGGGCAAAATTCAGTCCCGGGTGCTGAAAGCCGATCAGGAATTCGACGGCCTCTACAACGAGCTATTGCTGGAGATGGCGCGCAACCAGATCTTCCTGATTAATGAACGCCAGCTCTCCGTCAATCAACAAAACTGGCTGCGTCATTATTTTAAGCAGTATCTGCGTCAGCACATTACGCCGATTTTAATCAATCCTGACACTGACTTAGTGCAATTCCTGAAAGATGATTACACTTATCTGGCGGTGGAAATTATCCGTGGCGATACCATCCGTTACGCGCTGCTGGAGATCCCATCAGATAAAGTGCCGCGCTTTGTGAATTTACCGCCAGAAGCACCGCGTCGACGCAAGCCGATGATTCTTCTGGATAACATTCTGCGTTACTGCCTTGATGATATTTTCAAAGGCTTCTTTGATTATGACGCGCTGAATGCCTATTCAATGAAGATGACCCGCGATGCCGAATACGATTTAGTGCATGAGATGGAAGCCAGCCTGATGGAGTTGATGTCTTCCAGTCTCAAGCAGCGTTTAACTGCTGAGCCGGTGCGTTTTGTTTATCAGCGCGATATGCCCAATGCGCTGGTTGAAGTGTTACGCGAAAAACTGACTATTTCCCGCTACGACTCCATCGTCCCCGGCGGTCGTTATCATAATTTTAAAGACTTTATTAATTTCCCCAATGTCGGCAAAGCCAATCTGGTGAACAAACCACTGCCGCGTTTACGCCATATTTGGTTTGATAAAGCCCAGTTCCGCAATGGTTTTGATGCCATTCGCGAACGCGATGTGTTGCTCTATTATCCTTATCACACCTTTGAGCATGTGCTGGAACTGCTGCGTCAGGCCTCGTTCGATCCGAGCGTGCTGGCGATTAAAATCAACATTTACCGTGTGGCAAAAGATTCACGCATCATCGACTCGATGATCCACGCTGCGCACAACGGCAAGAAAGTGACCGTGGTGGTTGAGCTACAGGCACGTTTTGACGAAGAAGCCAACATTCACTGGGCGAAGCGCCTGACCGAAGCAGGCGTGCACGTTATCTTCTCTGCGCCGGGGCTGAAAATTCACGCCAAACTGTTCCTGATTTCACGTAAAGAAAACGGTGAAGTGGTGCGTTATGCACACATCGGGACCGGGAACTTTAACGAAAAAACCGCGCGTCTTTATACTGACTATTCGTTGCTGACCGCCGATGCGCGCATCACCAACGAAGTACGGCGGGTATTTAACTTTATTGAAAACCCATACCGTCCGGTGACATTTGATTATTTAATGGTGTCGCCGCAAAACTCCCGCCGCCTGTTGTATGAAATGGTGGACCGCGAGATCGCCAACGCGCAGCAAGGGCTGCCCAGTGGTATCACCCTGAAGCTAAATAACCTTGTCGATAAAGGCCTGGTTGATCGTCTGTATGCGGCCTCCAGCTCCGGCGTACCGGTTAATCTGCTGGTTCGCGGAATGTGTTCGCTGATCCCCAATCTGGAAGGCATTAGCGACAACATTCGTGCCATCAGTATTGTTGACCGTTACCTTGAACATGACCGGGTTTATATTTTTGAAAATGGCGGCGATAAAAAGGTCTACCTTTCTTCCGCCGACTGGATGACGCGCAATATTGATTATCGTATTGAAGTGGCGACGCCGCTGCTCGATCCGCGCCTGAAGCAGCGGGTGCTGGACATCATCGACATATTGTTCAGCGATACGGTCAAAGCACGTTATATCGATAAAGAACTCAGTAATCGCTACGTTCCCCGCGGCAATCGCCGCAAAGTACGGGCGCAGTTGGCGATTTACGACTACATCAAATCACTCGAACAACCTGAATAACCCTATGCCAATACACGATAAATCCCCTCGTCCGCAGGAGTTTGCTGCGGTCGATCTTGGTTCAAACAGTTTTCACATGGTCATAGCCCGTGTGGTAGATGGTGCCATGCAGATTATTGGCCGCCTGAAACAGCGGGTGCATCTGGCGGACGGCCTGGGGCCAGATAATATGTTGAGTGAAGAGGCAATGACGCGCGGTTTGAACTGTCTGTCGCTGTTTGCCGAACGGCTACAAGGGTTTTCTCCTGCCAGCGTCTGTATAGTTGGTACCCATACGCTGCGTCAGGCGCTGAACGCTACTGACTTTCTGAAACGTGCGGAAAAGGTCATTCCCTACCCGATTGAAATTATTTCCGGTAATGAAGAAGCCCGTCTGATTTTTATGGGCGTGGAACATACCCAACCGGAAAAAGGTCGCAAACTGGTTATTGATATTGGCGGCGGTTCTACAGAACTGGTGATTGGTGAAAATTTCGAACCGATTCTCGTTGAAAGCCGCCGGATGGGG
>OQWI01000561.1_pt1 | contig 17040 bp, 14 predicted proteins | sample 1691551 | NCBI WGS metagenome assembly OQWI01 (sample SAMN03418259, study PRJEB22391) | human gut metagenome | biome: human-gut; feature: organic feature; material: feces | host: Homo sapiens | place: Tanzania | collected 2013-01
ATGCGATATTTGCAGGCATTTCGCTTCGGTTATGCTCCATTTCGCTTCGCTCATTACGCATAACCTTCGCTGCATACCTGCCTACGCACATCTAATCCCTACGGGATTTTAATCATTACTAAATTATCACAGGGACAACTTGTATATCATTTCCTAAAATTTTTGTCGGAAAGCGTTGGATAGGTGCGCGATTTTCACTAAATTTGGAGGTTGAAAACATTCAACCTCTTTTTATTTAGAAAAAACAAATAATAACATATTAAAACCGGAAAAAAAATGAAGAAGATCATCGCAATCATTGGAGCATTTATGCTGATGGCTGCTCCACTTACTATGAATGCCGACAATCAAAAGGCTGCAAAGAAAGAACTCGACTCAAAATCATCAAAAACTGCTCGTAAAGAAGCAAAGCAATTAAAGAAAGAAGGGTGGAAGGCTGCTCCTGGCGCTCTCCCTCTTGAAAAGCAGCTCGACCGCAGCTATCTCAAGCAGCAAGAGGAAGATGAGTTGGGTTATCCAAAATTTTTGATGAGCGAGGCGATGTCGATTGGCGAAACTTATGATGCAGCCAAGGCACAGGCTTATGAACTTGCCAAGCAGAATCTCGCAGGTCAAATTCAAACCGAAGTTACCGCTTTAGTTGAAAGCACCGTAGCCAATAAGCAACTTGGCAAAGAGGAGGCTGCCTCCATCACCGAGAGCGTGTTGGCAAGCAAGAATCTTATTTCGCAAAAGATTGGCAAAACCATCACCGTGGTAGAACTTTACCGCACATTGCCAAACAAAAATAAGGAAGTGCTCTTGCGTCTTGCTTATAATTTAGGAATGGCGAAAGAGGCTGCTCGTCAAGCCATTCGCGAGGATTTGGAACAAAAAGGAAAAGATTTGCATGAGCAGCTCGACAAGGCGCTCGGCTTTGCAAAATGATATGCCCATCAAGTATCTGATATTTGCGTTCACAGTTTTATTGGCTTCAAGCGTTTTTGCCGCAAAGGTGAAAACGGTTGAGGCCACCTATGTGTATCATGCGCCGAGCAACCAAAGTCCCGACGAGGCGATGAAGGTGGCTCTTGAGCGTGCCAAACTTCAAGCCATTGCCGATGAGTTTGGCACACTGATTTCGCAAGAAAACACCACTCGGTTGGAGAACACAGCGGAGGGGCAGGAGTCAAAATCGCAAACCTCTTTTTTCTCCTACAGCGCATCGGATGTGAAAGGCGAGTGGCTGGAAACCATAGGCGAACCTCAACGCAATATTGAGTTCACTGATGGCATGATGGTGGTGACGGTGAAAGTGAAAGGTAAAGCGCGCGAATTGACTTCAGCGCAGGTGAACTTCATTGCCGAGCCGCTCCGCAACCATCCTGAGCGTGCCGATATGGCTACCGAATTTAAAGACGGCAACGACCTTTACCTCTATTTCCGTTCGCCCATTGATGGCTATGTGGCTGTGTATCTTTTGCCTGGCGATGGCGAGGCTTTTTGCCTTTTGCCCTATCAGCGTGCGCAGTCGGGGGTGCAGCAGGTGAAAGCCAATTGCGATTATGTGTTCTTTTCCGTGGAAAAGGCACCGCAAGCCGAAAAGTCGTTGGTTGACGAGTATGTGCTTACTGCCTCTCGTGCCGTGGAGCATAATGTGCTGTATGTGCTGTTCTCCAAGCAGCCGTTTTATAAGGCGTCCGATGAAAGCATGGAGCACTCCTTGCCACGCTCGCTCAGCGAAGCAGATTTTTTGAAATGGCTCGGTAGCAGCCGCTTACACGACCTCAACCTCCAGCTCAAAAAAATCCCTCTCACCATCACAAGGTAGTGTAAATTAAAAACGCAATATAGCGTAGGGACATGCCTTCGGCATGTTTCGATGGCAATCAGCAATGTGCAGACACGCAAACGCCATAGCGTAGGGACATGCCTTCGGCATGTTTCAATGGCAATCAGCAATGTATCAACGCGTTTGAAACATGCCAAAGGCATGTCCCTACGTGTGATTCGCAAATTAGCCCTTACGAAAAAATAATATGAAACGAATTTATACTTTATTTCTATCACTTGTTTGCTTCACTGCTGTTTGCTCTTTTGGGCAGACGGTGAGCAATGTGGATGCTTATCAGGAAGGCAAAAATATCATTATCACCTACGATACGGATAAGGCTGGTAGTGTGGGCGATGTGTATTGCTCCACCGATGGCGGTCGCACTTGGGGTGCGCCGTTAAAGCAGGTGACTGGTGATGTCCACAAGGCTGTGAAGGCAGGCAAGCATCGCATCACATGGAATGTGCTGGCAGAGGCATACGATTTCAAGGGAGATAATATCTGCTTCAAGGTGGAAGAAAAGATGGCGAGTGTGATCACCGTCAAGGTGAACGGCGTGTGTTTCGACATGGTGCGTGTGGATGGTGGCATATTCAATATGGGATTGGATAAAGGATTCGATAAAAAGGCAGTCACCAACGAAAGCCCTGCCCACAGCGTTACCTTAGACGGCTACTACATTGGCAAAACGGAAGTGACACAAGCCTTGTGGCAAGCCGTGATGGGCACCAATCCATCAAACTTCAAAGGTGATAATCTGCCAGTGGAGAATGTGAGTTGGAAAGATTGCCAAGAGTTTATTGGCAAACTGAATATTTTGACTAATAAGAAGTTTCGGTTGCCCACCGAGGCAGAATGGGAATATGCAGCACGAGGTGGCAACAAGAGCCGTGCCTACAAGTATGCCGGAAGCGACAGTATTAATGATGTGGCGTGGTACGACATGAATGGCGAGGAAATCACTCACCCTGTGGCATCAAAGCAGCCCAACGAATTGGGCATCTATGATATGACTGGCAATGTGTATGAATGGTGTAGCGACTGGTATGGTATCTACACCGATGAGCCACAAACCAACCCACAAGGTCCAACTACTGGACCGGGTCGCATTATTCGTGGCGGCAGTATCGATGATTTGAGAGATGCTTGCACCTCCACCAGTCGCGACAACGATGACCCTAATGATTGCGACAACGATATGGGCTTGCGGTTAGCACTTTAACAACCCAACTGCCTATGTTTTGCAGAAAATGAAACTATTTTTTTGAATATATATTTTTGATATGATAAAACTGGTATTTTTTCTTTTGCTATCTGTGTTTACTGCTGTTTGCTCCTTTGGGCAGACGGTGAGTAATGTTGATGCCTATCAAGAGGGCAAGAATATCATTATCTCCTACTATATAGATAAGGCAGGACTTGTGAGTGATGTGTATTGTTCCACCGATGGTGGTCGCACTTGGGGCGAACCACTAAAGCAGGTGTGTGGCGATGTCAACAAGCAGGTGCCAGCAGGTAGCCACCGCATTGTGTGGGATGTGCTATCCGAGCGTGAAAAGCTTGCAGGTGCCAATATTTGCTTCAAAGTGGAGGTTAATTCTGGGAGATTCACGGTGAATGGCGTGTCGTTTGAGATGGTGCGTGTGGAAGGCGGCACTTTCCGCATGGGTGCCACTTCCGAACAGGGCAGTGACGCTTATGACTGGGAGAAGCCTGTTCACAGTGTGACTTTGAGTAGTTACTACATTGGCAAAACCGAGGTGACGCAAGCGCTTTGGAAGGCGGTGATGGGCAGTAACCCATCAAGTTTCAAAGGCGACAACTTGCCGGTGGAATGTGTCAGTTGGGACGACTGCCAGGAGTTTATTCAAAAACTGAACAGTCTTACTGGTCGCAATTTCCGCCTCCCCACTGAGGCTGAATGGGAGTTTGCTTGCCGTGGTGGTAACAACAGCCGTGGCTATAAATACAGTGGCAGTAACAATTTAGGCAGCGTGGCATGGTATGTTGGTAACAGTGGTAATAAAACTCACCCAGTTGGCACCAAAGCCCCAAATGAATTGGGCATCTATGATATGAGTGGCAATGTGTTTGAGTGGTGCAGTGACTGGTTTGACTGGTATGCCAACTATACATCAAATTCGCAGGCAAACCCTTCAGGTCCTCAAAGTGGGGCGGGCCGTGTGAACCGTGGCGGTAGTTACTTCCGCGTCGGGAGCTGTCGCTCGTCGGATCGTGGCCGCGATGACCCGGCGAGCCGCATTCACTTCCTTGGCTTGCGGTTGGCCCTTTGAGTTTCCAACCAAACTGTCCTTGTTGGCGGTAATTCATTTTGCCTCACATAGCCGGGTTCTTTGTTCTAAGCTCCCACGGGATTGGCACAGAATTGTTATAATAATGAATGAAATATAAAAACAATATAGATATGAATCAATTAATTGTAGTATTGGCACTTTGCCCTGCCTTGGTGGCTGTGGGGCAGAGCAATGTGAGTAAGCCAAAGGCGTTTAATGTGGTGAAAGAGGTGAAACCTCCGGTGCTCGATATTGTGCCTGGTTCTCTCCAATTTGTTGATGCCACAGGCAATAACGCTATTGATGCCAACGAAACTTGCTATATCAAGTTTAAAATCCAAAACACTGGCTTGGGCGATGGATATGGTTGTTGTGCAGAGTTGAAAGCAACAGGATCCACTACTGATATGAAATACTCAAGTTTACCACTTGGCGTAATCAAGCAAGGCGGCACGATGGATGTGTCTATTCCTGTGACTACAGGCATGAACACCGCCGATGGCAAGGTGCAGTTTGAGGTGATGGTGGATGAACCTAATGGATTTGGTACCGACCCACAGTATATTTCGGTGAACACTCGTGCGTTTGATGCCCCATATCTGCAAGTGGCTGACTACACAGTGACAGGCGTTTCGGGCAATAGTTTGCAGAAAAAGCGTCCGTTCGACCTTCAGGTGCTGCTCCAAAACACCAAATATGGCGAGGCGCAAAACGTGACTGTGAGCATAGATATTCCCGATAATGTGATGCTGATAGATGGTGAAGAATACACCAATATCGGCAATCTCGACGGTGGAAAAACCAAATCGCTTGTATATAGCCTGATTGCCAACAACAATTATAGTGGCACCAACATACCGGTGACAGTGCATATCAAAGAGAAATACGGAAAATATGCCGAAGACAAGACCATCAATTTGGCTTTCAACCAAACCTTCGCCAGCAACAAGATTTCGGTTGACGAAATCGTGAACGACCGCAAGGCTATCACCTTGGCATCGCTGAGCAGTGATGTGGATAAGAACATTCCATTCAACGCCAGCGACAACACCAATACATTTGCTGTGATTATCGCCAACGAGAATTACCAATATGAATCGGCTGTGGAATTTGCCAAGCATGATGGCGAAATGATGAAGCAATACTGCACGCAGACCCTTGGAATGCCAGAAAAGAATGTGCGATTGGTGGAAAATGCCACCCTCAACAATATCCGTTCCGCCCTTCGTTGGATTAAAGAGGTGAGCGATGCCTACAGTGGGCAGGCTAAAGTGGTGTTCTACTATTCAGGACACGGTATTCCTAACGAAGCTACCAGTCAGGCATATCTTTTGCCTGTAGATGGCACAGGAAAGGACTATAACACTGGTTATCCTATCAGCAAACTTTACGAGGAACTGTCATCGCTGCAAGCCCAAAGCGTGGTCGCCTTTATGGACGCTTGCTTCTCTGGCGCAAAGCGAAGTGGCAAAATGATGGCATCGGCGCGTGGTGTGGCTATCAAGGCACGCCAAGACACACCAAAGGGAAAAATGGTGGTGTTCTCTGCTTCGCAAGGCGATGAAACCGCCTATCCCTACAAGGGGCAGTCGCACGGCATGTTCACCTACTTCTTGTTGAAAAAATTGCAAGAAACCAACGGCGATGTCACCCTCGGCGAACTTGGCGACTACATCATCAGCAAAGTGCGCCAATGCTCCATTGTGGAGAACAGCAAGAGCCAAACACCTACTGTGGTGCCATCGGCAACTGTGGCAAGCGAATGGAGCAGTATGAAACTGAGATAATAAAATTTGATTGACAATGAGGAAGCGAATCGGGGCATTGACAATGATGCTGGCATTGGCTGCAATGGTGGCTGATGCACAGGATTTCCGTGAGAAGTACGAGCAATTCAAGCAAAAAGCCACTCAGACCTACAACGATTTTCGGGCAGAGGCGAATGCCAAATATTGTGAGTTTTTGAAAGGCGCATGGGAGTGGTATGAGCAAATGCCTGTGGTGAAAAAACCAAAGGATGAGACGGAGCCACCTATGGTTTTGCCAGAAAATGACAAGCAGAAGCCCGTGACGGTTCGCCCTATTTTGCTCGATACGGTGGTGGCTCCCACGCCCATTACCGTGGTGCAGCCCACACCAGTTTCGCCCATCAAAGATGTGCCCTCCGTGGCACCATTCGTTCACCACTTCACATTTTATGGCACACGAGGTGATGTGCGACTTCCACAACAGCCCGACGCTCGACTCACGACGCTGAACGGCAATTTCTCAAACAAAGATGTGTCGGCAGCGTGGCGCGCACTTTCATCGCAAGCCTACGACAATGCCGTGAGCGACTGCATCGTGATTCGCTCCCAGCATCAGCTCGACGATTATGCCTATTTGCTCATGCTCCGTTCGCTCGGTGAGAGTTACTTTGGTGGGGAGTGTAATGCCGCCACCGTCCTCACGGCATGGCTCTTTTGCCAAAGTGGCTATCAGATGCGCTTGGGCAATGCTGATGGCAGGCTGCTGCTGCTTTTCGGCACGAAACATGTGATTTATGATTTGCCATACTTCGTGATGGACGGCGAAGGCTTCTATTTGCTGAAGCGCAAAGGCGAGAACCTTAATCCTCGCATCACGGCGTGTGATGTGGCGTTCCCCGGCGAGCAGCCGCTTTCGCTTGAAATCAGCCAGCCCATCAGGTTTGCCAACGATGAGTCGGGTGTGAGAACGCTGAAATCAAGCCGCTATCGTGAGTTGGCGGTGAATGTGAGCGTAAACAAGAATTTGATCAGCTATTATAATGACTATCTGTCGTCGTATAAAGATGGCAACTTATTAACACGCTGGGCACTCCTTGCCAATGCGCCGCTTCAAGAAAGCACAGCCGAGGCAATTTCGGAGCAAATGCGCCCTTGCTTAGCTGGAAAATCGCAACTGGATCAGGTGGAAATGATTCTCAACTGGGTGCAGACAGGTTTTGTGTATGAGTACGACGATAAAGTGTGGGGCGAAGACCGTGCCTTTTTTGCCGAAGAAACGCTCTATTATCCATATTGCGATTGCGAAGACCGTGCCATTTTGTTCACCCGACTGGTGAGAAACCTTGTGGGGCTGAAATGCGCTTTGGTGTATTACCCTGGTCATTTGGCAGCCGCTGTGCATTTCACCGACGCTGTGAATGGCGACTATCTGCAAGTGAATGGCGCACGATTCACCATAGCCGACCCCACCTATATCAACGCACCGGTGGGCCGCACTATGCCAAAAATGATGAATAGGTCGGCAACGGCGATATTGCTTGAATAGCACCCGCAGAAGCAGCAGATGTGCTTTTTCATTAGCAATAAATGTGAAGTAGTTTTAAAATGTAAGGAGGGTTTTGGGATTTTCGTGAGAATTTTTTAATTTTGTAGTTAGGAAAATCCCAAATCGGTCGTTAGGTCGTGTGAGGATAATTAGTTGAAGGAGGTTAAACCTTTGCTTCAATTTGTTAGTCTATAAGGTATGTAATTAATTATATCACAAAAATAAAAACAGACGAATATGAAAAAAATCATGAGTTTATTTCTGAGTGCCGCAATGGTACTTGGTTTGTCGGGATGTGGTTCAATGAACAACACTACCAAGATGGGTCTTGGTGGTGCAGGTGGTGGCGCAGCAATTGGCGCTATCATTGGTGGTTTGATTGGTCATGGCAAGGGTGCTGCTATCGGTGCTGCTGTGGGTGCTGCTGCTGGTGGTACTGCTGGTGTGCTTATCGGCAAGAAGATGGATAAGCAAGCTAAGGAATTGGCTCAAATCAATGGCGCACAGGTTGACACTATCACCGACCAAAACAATTTGACCGGTATTCGCGTGACCTTCGACAGCGGTATTCTCTTTGGCTTCAACAAGACCAACTTGAGCGAAAGCGCTAAGAAGTCGCTCTCTCAATTTGCTTCTTCATTGCGCAACAACCCTGAAACCGACGTTACGATTCTCGGTTACACCGACAATGTGGGTACTCGCGCTGCTAACGAAAAGGTTTCTACCCAACGCGCCGCTAATGTGAAAACCTACTTGAACCAAAGTGGTGTGAGCAGCACTCGTATGCAAAGCAAGGGTATGGCATGGGACAACCCAGTGGCAAGCAACAACACTGAAGCTGGCCGCGCTCAAAACCGCCGTGTGGAAATCTACATCACCGCTAACGAAACTATGGTGAAGCAAGCTGCCGACGGCACTCTCCAATAAGATGCCAAACGTGTGACACAAGCCACGCACGATAAGTGTGGCGCATAACAAGCTGGAGTCCGATGATGGGCTCCAGTTTCTTTTTGTGTATGCTAATAAATTTTGTCAGAAAGTGGAAAAATCATTAATTTTGCACAGACTAAATAACTTTTTTAAATACATCATTATGAGTTTTATTAAATCAATTTCAAAAGCATTGTTGCTGCTGGTGATGGCAATGTGTGCGCAAAACTCCTTTGCACAGGATTTCACCAGTATTGATACGCTTAAATTTTACGATGCCCTCCAGTTTAGAATGATTAATAAAGGGTGGAACAACTCTGAGACTCCATATTTCCGAGTACCAGCTTACTTAAAGGACAGCTGTCGCACTACGCTCTACGAACGCCTCAGATGCACCTCTGGCGAAGGCTTCCGCTTCCGCACCGACTCAAAGTGTGTGGCTGCCCGCTACAACCTTCTCACCAATATGCACATGGCGCACATGGCCGACACTGGCATCAAGGGCGCCGACCTCTATATTTGGGACGAAGACGACCAGAAATGGCAATTTGTGAACTGCAACCGCCCTGTTCGCGACTATTCTTGGAAATCTGGCACCCCTCGCAAGGATTCTATCCAAACCAAGGTGTATGTGGATAAACTCGACGGCAAGATGCACGAATATATGATTTATCTGCCTCTTTACGATGGCGTGAACTGGTTTGAGATTGGCGTGGAGAAAGGCGCAAAAATTGAGATGCCAAAGATGAACAATCCTCGCAAGGGCAAGAAATTTGTGTTCTACGGCACCAGCATCATGCAAGGTGGCTGCGCTTGCCGTCCGGGCATGGTTGCGACCAGCATTCTCCAGCGCGACCTGAACATCGAGTGCGTGAATGTGGCTATCAGCGGTGAAGGCAAGATGGACACCTATATGGCAAGGGCTTTGGCTGAAATTCCCGATGTGGAGGCTTTCATCATCGACCCAATTCCAAACTGCACCAAAAACATGTGCGATTCGCTCACTTACGGATTTGTGAACATTCTGCGCCAGGCTCGCCCCAATGTGCCAATCATCATGGTGGAAGGCCCGATGTATTCTTACGCAAAATACAGCTCGTTCTACGGCAAATATCTTCCACAGAAGAACTACGAGTTCCACAAGAATTATTTGAAGCTCCGTGCCGAGAATCCAAAGAACCTCTACTATGTGGATTGCGAGAACCTGTGGGGACCTGACAACGAAGGTACCGTTGATGGCATTCACCTCACCGACATTGGTTTCTACTGGTATGCCCAAAAGCTTAAACCATACTTGAAGGCAATTATGGACGGCAAACCTGTTCCATTCCAAGACAAGGTGAACAAGCCATATCAAGAAATCAAGTAACAAAGCGGTTTGTTGCCAAACTTTGGCAAACGAATAAAGCTACTCTAAAAAACATAACTGTTCATGGTTCGCCACGCTATGCGGTGGGCCATGAACAATTTCTAAATCATACACACTTTTAACTTACACTTTGAATTGAAGACTAAAGATTACATACTGCATTTAATCGACGAAGGCGAGCACGAGCATCAGGATTTCAAGTATCAAATCAGCGATGCCAAGAAGATTGCTCGCAGCATTTCGGCATTTGCCAACAATTCAGGCGGACGCTTGCTCGTGGGCGTGAAGGACAATGGCCACATCGCCGGCGTGAAAAGCGATGAGGAAATCTATATGATTGAGCAAGCCGCCACAATGTATTGCCGACCAGAGCAGCAAATGAATTTCCAGCTTTTCAAGGTGGATGGCAAGAATGTGCTGCTTGCCGAGGTGGCAGAGGCCCAAGTGAAGCCTGTGCAAGCCCCCGACGAGAACGGGCATTGGAAAGTGTATTACCGTGTGGCTGACGAGAATGTGCTCGCAAGTGGAGTGCATGTGAAAGCCCTGAAACACAAAAACTGCGATGAAGACGGTGCATTGCTCAATTTCTCGGAAAAAGAACGTGAGTTGTTGGAGTATTTAGACCTCCATGGAGGCATCACCCTGTCGGGTTTCTCAAAATTGGCACACATTTCTCGCTTCGCCGCCGAAGATGCCATCGTGAAGCTCCTCGAAATGAACGTCATCACCCTCAATTACCACAACGGCAACTGCCTCATCACCAAATCAAACAAATAACCCCTGTAATAAGGGGGCACTCGGAACACTCTGGTCACTCTGAGCATCAAACCTCTAATTTAAAAACGAATTCACACCTATTTAATCCATTTAAACCCAATTTTCACCAATTAAAATAAATAAAAAATAGGTGTAAATTGGGTTTAAATGGATTAAATAGGTGTAAGATTATCCCGAACTCGCGTGATTTCTGATTACTTGAGATTATATACGAAAAAAGAGGAAATCTTGGGTGATTTCCTCTTTTAAAGTAGCGGGATCGAGAATTGAACTCGAGACCTCCGGGTTATGAATCCGACGCTCTAACCAACTGAGCTATCCCGCCATCTTCCGTTTTGCGAGTGCAAAGTTACGACGAATTTCTCAAACTACCAAATGTTTTACTGTAAATTTATCACTAAAAATAGCACCGCAAACCTTAATCGTGTGATTTATAGCGATGTAGAAATTTAATAAATATTTATCATACTTCTTTTTGGGTGTGGAGTGGATTTGCAGTATCTTTGCATATAGTTAAATTATAGAGATGAAAGAACTGAAATTTATTGGTATTATACCTGCAAGATACGCCTCGACACGCTTTCCTGGCAAGCCATTGGCTAAATTGGGAGGAAAATACGTTATCCAACGCGTGTATGAGCAAGTGAGTAAAGTTTTGCCTAATGTGGTGGTCGCACTCGACGACGAGCGAATCGCCGGAGCCGTCAGCTCGTTTGGTGGCAAATGGGTGATGACACGCACCGACCACAAATGTGGCACCGACCGCTGTTTGGAGGCTTATCTGAAGAATGGGGGAGAGGAAGATGTGATTATCAATATCCAAGGCGACGAGCCATTCATTCAGCCCTCGCAGCTTGAGGCCATCATGGCGTGCTTCCGCGACGAGGCTACCGATATTGCCACCCTCGTTAAGCCATTCGAGTCCACACGCCCTTATTCAGAGTTGGAAAACCCCAATTCGCCAAAAGTGGTGGTAGATGCCAACTGGAACGCTAAGTATTTCTCTCGCTCGGTGATTCCGTATGTGCGCAATCACGAAAAGGAGGAATGGCCAGCGTGTCATCAGTTCTACACCCACCTCGGCATGTATGCCTACAAGGCTGATGTGCTCAAGCGCATCACCACCATTCCACAATCGCCTCTTGAGGTGGCTGAAAGTCTTGAGCAGCTCCGATGGCTTGAAAATGGCATTACCATCAAGGTGGGAGTGACCACGGTGGAAACCATAGGCATCGACACTCCGCAAGATTTGCAAAACGCAGAAGAATTTTTGAAAGCACATCAATCTCTTTTCTAATATGGTCAATCGCTCAAAGCAACCTGAAATTTCGGGTTTCAAAAAAGTGCAGCTCCATTTCCCCACACCTGTCACGCTCCAGAACGGAATACCCGTGTGGGTGGTGGGTGATGGTGATGATGAGGTGAACCGCGTCGAACTTTATATGGGTGGCGGTATTTACCAAGAGCCTAAACCACTCTTGGCTTATCTCACCGGTTTGCTCACGTTTGAGGGCAATGCCAATCAATCGGCAGAGCAAGTGGCTGAGGCACTCGACTATTACGGCGCAGTGAAATCGGCACAACCAAACGACCAATGCTCTATGGTATCGCTTTCGTCGCTCAATCACAATTTCAGCTCCACGGCAAAAATCCTGTTCGACGGCATCTCCACGCCGCTTTATCCAGAGCAGGAGTGTGAACTGTATTTGCGCCGCCTCGCCAGCAATGTGGAAACGGCGCGCCAGCGCGTGGATTATTTGGCTAATGTGGAAATGCGCCGCCTCTACTATGGCGAAAGCCACCCATTGGCGGCAGAGGCCACTCCCGAAACGCTGCTCAGCATTACTAACGACGATTACAAGCAGTTTTACAAAAAATACTACAATGCCGATAATCTGCGCATTGTGTTCTCCGGCAAAATCACCGATAAGGAAATGGCTGTGCTCGATTCCACCATTGGCACATGGAATGTGCGAGGCGAGAAGGTTGACGACACACAGGAACCACCTATTCAACCATCCGACAAAATGTTGTCGATAATTGACAAAAAAGGCGCACTGCAATCGGCTGTGGCTATCACCATTCGTGCCATTCCACGCCGTCACCCCGACTATTTCAAGCTTCGCTTGCTCATCACAGCATTTGGAGGCTATTTCGGAAGCCGACTGAATATGAACATTCGTGAGGACAAGGGCTACACATACGGCATACACGGCTACCTGTCGGGCAGAAGCAACGATTCCTACATTTCTGTGGTATCGACGTGCGCCACACAATACACATGGCCCGTTATCGACGAGGTGAAAAAGGAAATGCACCGATTGCGCACCGAACCGATGCCAGCCGAAGAACTCAGCACGGTGAAGCAGCACATGTTGAGCGACCTGATGAAAACGCTCGACACCCCATTCTCCATCGCCCGATATGTGGCAGACTCATTCACAGTAGGCATCTATCCCGAATACTTCAATAATCAGGTGGAGGCAATATTGCAATGCACGCCAGCCGATGTGATGGAAATGGCGAATAAATATCTTTTGGACACTAAAATGCGCATTGTTATTGCCGGTGATAAGCAAATATTGAAGAAATAGTGCAAAATTGAACCTATTTGCTTGATAATGTAGCGTTTTTTTGCGAACTTTGTACCCCCAAATGATTTTTGACGTTTGAACAATCTATTAAAATCTAAATAAAAACAATTAGACAATGACAAAAAAGAGCGTACTTCAACAAGCTCGCGCCGCTTATCAGCCAAAATTGCCCACCGCTTTGTGGGGTGCAGTGAAGGCTGTTGAGGGTGCAGCAACAGAATCAGTTGCCGATCAAGAACAAATCAAAAAATTATTCCCTAACACTTACGGACTGCCTGAATTGCGTTTTGAAAAAGACACAGATGTGGCAAAAGTTAAGAGTTCCAACAAGGAAGTGATCAACGTGGGCGTTATCCTTTCTGGTGGTCAGGCTCCTGGCGGACACAATGTAATTAGTGGTTTGTTCGATGGTCTTAAGTCGCTGAACAAGGCTAACCGCCTGTATGGCTTCCTCATGGGACCTGGTGGACTTGTTGATCACAACTATATGGAGCTCACCGGCGATATTATTGACCAATATCGCAACACTGGCGGTTTCGACATCATCGGTTCTGGCCGTACCAAACTTGAAACCGTTGACCAATTTGAAAAGGGTCTGGAAATCATCAAGGAATTGAATATCCGCGCTATCGTGATTATCGGTGGCGACGACTCTAACACCAACGCTTGCGTGCTCGCTGAATACTACAAGGCTAAGGGTGCTGGCGTTCAGGTAATCGGTTGCCCTAAGACCATCGATGGCGACTTGAAGAACGACTGGATTGAAACCTCTTTCGGTTTCGACACCGCTTGCAAGGTGTATAGCGAAGTGATTGGTAACATTCAACGCGACACCAACTCAGCAAAGAAATACTGGCACTTCATCAAGCTTATGGGCCGCTCGGCTTCTCACATCGCTCTTGAATGTGCGCTTCAAACTCAACCTAACTACTGCATTATCAGCGAAGAGGTGGAAGCCAACAACAAGTCGCTCAACGACATCGTGGCTGAAATCGCTCAAGTGGTGGCTGACCGTGCTGCTGATGGCAACAACTTCGGTTCGGTGCTCATCCCTGAAGGCTTGATCGAGTTCATTCCAGCAATGAAGAAATTGATTGCTGAACTCAACGATATGCTTGCAAAATTCCCTGAAATCAAGGATATGGAGCCAGATGCTCAACATCAGTTTGTGGTCAACCAACTTAATCCTGAAAATGCAGAGACCTTCTCAAGCCTTCCATTGGAAGTGGCTCGTCAGCTTTCTCTCGACCGCGACCCTCACGGCAACGTGCAGGTTTCACTCATCGAAACTGAAAAGCTCTTGAGCGAAATGGTGGCTAAGAAGCTCGCCGACATGAAGGAAGAAGGCAAGTTTGTCGGTAAATTTGCTGCTCAGCACCACTTCTTCGGTTACGAAGGACGCTGCGCCGACCCATCAAACTTCGATGCTGACTACTGCTACGCACTCGGCTACAACGCAGCACAACTCGTGAAGTGTGGTGCTACTGGCTACATGTCATCTATCCGCAACCTCTCTAAGCCTTCTATCCAATGGATTGCAGGTGGTATTCCAATCACTATGATGATGAATATTGAGCGTCGCCACGGCGAAGACAAGCCAGTTATCCGCAAGGCTCTCGTTGACCTCAAAGGTAAGCCATTCCAAGAGTTTGCAAAGAACCGCGCAAAGTGGGCTAAAGAAACTTGCTACGTTTATCCTGGTCCAATCCAATACTTCGGTCCAGATGAAGTATGCAACGCCACTTCACGCACCCTCTACTACGAACAGAAAGGTAAGTAATTACCGCACCCAATAGGGCGGAATGATGAAAGGACATTCCACCGTTATATATTTAACAACCCTTTCTAACAGCTTGCAAATCCCTGCTTCCCACCCGAAGCAGGGATTTTTTCTTCCACCATTTCTCCACCATTTCACCATTTCTCCACCATTTCAATCTTCCCCCCTCTACGGCAATGCTATAGCATTGCCGTAAATGTTTCGCATCGCATATTGCCAAAAAATAAGTGAGGGTGCTCAATTTTGAGCATCCTCACTATATTTTGTGAAGCCTTAGAGCCGAAATTTGAAGATAATTTACCAGAGGCAATAGTGCCGTCTTAACTTCTTTAACTTCTTAACTCCTTAACTTCTAAAAAGAAACTTCTAATTTCTTACTTGATTTCTACGCCCATCAGGTTGTACTTCTTGTCGCCCTTGATGATTACCACTTGGCCGTTTTCAATCACCTTCTTAGCCTTAACTTCGGTGCTGGTGATGTCGGTTACGCCAGTTGAAACAGGAATTGAGAACAATTCGCTTTCAGGGCAAGGAACTTCCACTGTTGGATTTTCCAAAGGAAGTTGGAGTTGTTGCATCACTTCCTTGCCGTTGTCGCAAGAGTAGATGTTGTTAGCGTAGTCGAAGCAAATGTCGTTGTAGCCGCGAATTGAAGGAGTGTTGAGCACATACTTTTCGGTCAATACTGGCTTGCCGTCGTTGTCTTTATCTACGGTGTAAACCTTCAGCACGTTGTTACCAGCTGGAATTGCGAGCAAGGTGTAATCCTTGTTGTAGGCAATGCCACCGCCGCGAACCACTGTAGTGATGTCGCTGTAGTCTTCCACCCAATTGCCATCTTTGAGGGAAATGTGCTTGATGGCAGGTTGTGCGTCGGTTGGAGCACCACGGTATTGAGCATACCAAATGCCCTTGCCGTCTTTGTCGTAAGCGATTGACACGCTTTGTGAAGAGATGGTGTACTGCTCGCTGTATGGTTCTACCTTTGCTGTTGCTGCTTCGCTCCAAGTGTTAGTTGTGCCAAGTGCGTATTCGTAGCAAGTGTAGTTGCCATAGTTGTAGCTTTGACCGAATTTACTGCCGAGGTTAGCAATTTTGAGGTTTTCGCCTTTACCCACCACGTCGAATGCTGCTGATGGAGCAGCCACCATTGCGCCTTCCGCATTGTTGATGCAGCCGCTTGCGTCTGTTGCCAAAGTGCCGTGGAATACAGGAGTCCATTCACCGAGGTTGTCAGGATTGATGGTGTAGAGAGGATTGCTTGCGCAGTCGAGAACGCCTAAGAAAATTCTGCCGTCTTGAGCGATGCGCACCTTCTTAGCGAAGAATTTGGTTGCTTTTTCACCGCCTTCATATTTTGCATTTACCCATTGCAATGGATTGTAGCCGTATTTTGTAGCGTCTTTTACCACAGGGTTGCCTTGTGGGTCGTATTCATACAGACCTGGACCTACGCCCTTAGCCTTGGTGAAGTAGGTGTCACCTTGGTTGGCTTGCGCTTCGGTGATCAGCACGCGGCCGAAGTGCTTGCTCATAGGATTGTTGTCGCAAGCCACACCGTAAGGGCTCCAGTATTGGTGAGCCATGCCAGCGCCAAAGTCGCTGAACACTTCCTTCACTGCATCGATTTTTGCACCAGTTGTGGTGATTGTGAAGCCGTATGCGGCATTTGCTTGCAGGTCGTCAATTGACACTTCCACTGCATGAGTGCCCTTGGTGAGCTGGTCGCCAGCGAGGTCAACAGCTTTCACTGCAGTCTTACCTGTGTTATAAAATTTGATTGCACCGCTTTCTGCATCGGCATTAAGGGTGTAGTTCACTGTGATGGTTTTACCTGTGGCAATTCCGTCGCTGATGCCTGTGGCGCGAATGCCATAGGCAAATGGGTTTTGAGCGCTGGCGCAAAGTGCCAATGCTGCAAATCCTGCAAAAAGTAAAGCTTTTTTCATTGTTACTTTAGTTGATTGGTTAGTTAATAGGTTGATATCTGTCACTTATAGTAGTTTTTTAACTTATAATAGTCTATTAATTAGTTATTGCAAAGATAAAGATTTGTTTTTCTTTTTCCAAAATTTTTCCACTCTTTTATAATAATAGTTTAGGTCACAATAGGCGATAAGGTGAAAAAATACATCATAACGTAGGGACATGCCTTTGGCGAGAGCACTGAAAAAGTCCAGTTTTTTAAA
>OQWI01000568.1_pt1 | contig 16969 bp, 11 predicted proteins | sample 1691551 | NCBI WGS metagenome assembly OQWI01 (sample SAMN03418259, study PRJEB22391) | human gut metagenome | biome: human-gut; feature: organic feature; material: feces | host: Homo sapiens | place: Tanzania | collected 2013-01
ATTTTCAATTTAGAAACGCATTATTTATCGTCCTACTAAAGTATAGCCCTCGGGTGTCAGCTCAACTGCCGTAATCGTTTCGCCAAAGGTTGAAGCCCAAGAATCGAAGTGCTGTAAGCCGTTTCTTTGGAGCGTTTCATACTGCAAATAGCGCTGTATGGTGTAAAGCTCTACCATAGAATTGGAGATAGGCGTACCTGTGGCGAATATCGCACCTCTGCCGCCCGTAAGCTCGTCGAGATAGCGACACTTCATAAAAAGGTCGCTGGACTTCTGCGCTTCTGTCTGAGCGATGCCGCCGACATTGCGCATTTTTGTGAACAGGAAAAGGTTCTTGTAATAATGACTTTCGTCGATAAACAGACGGTCAACACCGAGTTCTTCAAAGGTTACTACGTCGTCCTTGCGGCTCTGGTCGTTGAGCTTTTTCAGCTTTGCCTGGATTCCTTTTTTGGATTTTTCAAGCTGCTTGATTGAAAAACGCTCGCCGCGATTCGCCTTCATTTCGATAATACCGTCGGTGATTTCCTGAAGCTGCTGCTCCAAAATCTGCTTCTGACGTTCAACGCTCATCGGGATTTTTTCAAACTGTGAGTGTCCGATAATGATAGCGTCGTAATCACCTGTGGCAATACGACCGCAAAAGCGCTTACGGTTTTTGGTTTCAAAATCCTTTTTCGTAGCAACAAGGACGTTTGCCGCAGGGTATAACTGCAAGAATTCATCCGCCCATTGCTCGGTCAAATGATTCGGCACAACAAATAAAGACTTGGTACATAAACCAAGCCTTTTGCTCTCCATCGCCGCCGCGACCATCTCGAACGTCTTGCCGGCTCCAACCGCGTGTGCGAGTAGTGTGTTGCCGCCGTAAAGGATGTGTGCGACAGCGTTTTTCTGATGGGTTCTTAACTCAATTTCAGGATTCATTCCGCTGAAAGTGATGTGACTGCCGTCATACTCACGGGGGCGCGTGCTGTTGAATCTTTCATTGTAGATTTTACAAAGACGCTCGCGGCGTTTCGGATCAGCCCATACCCAATCTTGGAAACCTTGCTTGATAAGCTCCTGTTTGGATTGAGCAATAGCGGTTTCCTTTTTGTTGAGGACAGCCTTACGCTTGCCGTCTGCATCCTCGACATAATCAAAAATGCGAACATCTTTGAGGTTAAGCGTTTCCTCTAAGATTTTGTAGCCGTTGATTCGCTTTGTGCCATAGGTGCTGTTTACCTTGACATTGCTCTTGTCGCCGGTCTTGTTCTCGATATTCCATTCGCCTGTGTACTCGGAAAAATGAATTTTCATTTTGTATTGGATATAGTATGGAGTATCGAAAAACTCATACATAAACTTCTCGACAACATCAACAGGCAACCAAGTCGCGCCGAGCCTGACGGAAATCTCGCTGGCTGTCAAATCCTTTGGCTGTACCTTTTCAAGAGCCTGCACATTGACAGTATAATCTTCGGGATACAGTTCTGCTGATTTCCTCGCTATCCGCAGCTTTTCACGGACATTTCCTGAGAGGTATTCATCTGCCATCAGATACTTTCCTGACGGATCGTTTCCGTATTCATAATGAGGATTAAGAAAAATAACGCCTTTCAGCTCGTCGAAAATCTCTTTTTCGGATTTGCCTGTGAGCTGCTCCATATAGTCCATATCAACGTGGGCTTTCTCTGCCATTGATACGGCAAGAGCTTCCGACGCGGTATCGACCGAAGTAACGGGAGTGTGCGGTTTAACGGTTCGCTTAAAGAACATATCCGCTTTACGCTCAAGATTACCTTCATCGTCGATAACCTCTAACGCGGACAACAGAGAATAGGAGCTGTCCTGAGAGAATGCCATACTGTTGCCGCGACTGTTGATCAGACCGTATTTTGCCGTGTAATCATCATATAGCTTGTTAAGGTGCTGCTGTTCAGCTTTGATGTCACTGTCGGGATAATCCTCTGTCTGCAACTCCAAGAGTCTGCGAACGGAATCCCTGATCTCAATCAAGCCCTTAATACGGTTTTCCGCCGTCGCGGATGCTTCAACGGGAACCATTCGGCTGTTCTCTCTGAAATAGATTTTGCCGTCATAAAGAGCGTAGGAGAAGTTCCTGACAGTCGGATCGGCAGGAATGGAATTATCTTCTTCCTCTAAATCATCGTCAAGCTGATAGTCCGTAATCTCGCCGTGAATATTGGGAATCGCGTCGTTCAGCAAACTTTCAAGGTCGGCGTTTTCGTATGGCTCACAGGTCGCTTCTTCGCCAAATCGTCCCGACACCATCTTCATTTCTCCGAGAATCATATCGGAGTGATCGACAAAATAGCTGTTCATCTTGATACCGTTTTCATCTGTATTCAAGTGTACCCAATCCGGCTCAATGTCGATGATACGGTCACGCTTTTGCAAAATCAGAATATCGGATACGACCTCTGTTCCGGCGTTTCCCTTAAAGGTGTTGTTCGGCAAACGGATTGCGCCGAGAAGCTCCGCGTGCTGGGCGATATACTTTCTGACGGCAGGACTTTCTTTGTCCATTGTGCCTTTTGAGGTCACAAGAGCCATCACGCCGCCCGGACGGAGCTTATCGAGCGACTTTGCGAAAAAGTAATCGTGAATCAGAAAATGGTGTTTATCATACCTCTTATCGGCTACGCTGAAATCACCAAAAGGAACATTACCGACAACCGCGTCAAAGAAGCTGTCGGGAATATCCGCCTGTTCAAAGGGCTGTGCCGCTATTGATGTGCGCTGGTAAAGCTGCTGTGCTATGCCTGCGGAGATTTTATCAATCTCAACACCGTAAACGCGGCTGTTTTCCATTGAGTTGGGCAGCATACCGATAAAGTTGCCGATACCACACGAAGGCTCCAAGATGTTGCCTTCTTTGAAGCCCATCTGCTCCATTGTCTTATAGATAGCTGAGATTACAACAGGCGGCGTATAGAACGCGGTCAGCGTACTTTCTCTTGCTGACTGATATTCTTCGGGAGAGAGTAAACCGCTCAACTCAAAGAATTCATCTGTCCAAGCAGCATTGTTCTCATCAAAGGCTTCGGGTATTCCGCCCCAACCGACATACTGAGCAAGGACTTTTTGTTCTTCGGGAGTTGCAAAGCGGTTGTCAAACTCACATTCCTTCAATACGCGGATAACTTCAACATTTCTGCGGAAACGCGCCTTCTTACCGACTTCCTCTAACTCAAATGCTTTGAGGTCAAAGGTATGGCGGTCAGCCATAGGAATATCGGGATGAAGGTCAAAGGTCTGTGTCTTTGCTCTCGGCTTCTGCTCCCAAGCAGGAGTAATCGGTTCTTTTGCCTGCTGTTCTTCTAAGGCTCTGCGGACAAAATCAACCTTTTCGATATGGACAATCGGGTATCCTGTTGCACTCTTAAAGGTGAGATCCTCCAAACTGACGTCGCCGTAGGTGTTGACTTTGATGATTTTGAAATCACGGTCATCAAGTCTAATCTGCTTTCCGAGTAAATCTTGATTCTTTCCGTCCTGTTCGGGCGCGGTCAAATCAAAGGTTATGGTGCGGAGCTGCGGTTCTTCATCGGATTGCTCACGCGCCGCGTCCTTCGCATCTACATATACCTGATCAATCAAGGAACCATCATCTGCTTGTTGAATGGTCGTGCGCTCGTCAAGCTGTTGTTTCAGATATGATACAAGCTCATCAATTTCGGGATTTCTCCAAGAAGGAACATCTGCTCTTGCATAATCCTCAATGAATTTATCCTTTCCGTCGATACATTGAATGAAGTCCAAACTGCCCGGCAGCTTATTGGTATTCATCAATCCGAAGGCTTTTAATTTGTCGGTGGACAAGGCAAAATACGCCGACAACGCTTCGTCACGGTCTTTATACTCTGTTACTTTAAGCGGTGCAGCCCTTAGATCATCGACTACATAGTAATGGTCGATAAAACCGGTCGCTCCGGTAATAGATTCAACATCAGCCATTACCTGTTGAATAAACGGATCGCTGTCAAGTTTTTCAGGATCGACTAACTCACCGTTTACGATGCCGGATTCGGCAAGTCGCGCACGAATCTCGGCAGGATCAACATCGTCAAGCTCATCGTGTTCGGCATAGAACGGTGCAAGCTCCTCATCGGAAACATATACAAGGTCATCAAAGAGCATACCATCCAAGCCATTCTCGACAATATCCTGCAAAGAGGAATACTGCTCTGTACGGACAACTTGACCGTCAACCTTCGTCTGAATACGAAAATCGATCAGATTAAGGTCGGCTGTGATTTCGTGCTGTTCGTCCTCAGTGGTCGTATAAGCAAGATTGATTTCAGACAAATCATCAGGCAGCTCATATTCCTCGTTCTCGCCAAATTCGGCATCCATATAGTAGGCTATAAGCTTCTGCGCTTTGTTCATCAGAATATCGTACTCCGATTGCGGCTCAGGCTTATCGACTATCTCAAAGCGTTGTAATGGGTGCGGAAGGCTATCCATAAAATCGTGCGGCATAACATTACCGTCAGCGTCTTTATACAGACAGACCGCCATACTGACATTATCAGCGCTTTCAGCCTTGATGTCACGCTCAAGCATTGTCGCGTTGGTGTATTCGATACTGTTTTCAACCGTACCGTCAGCATTAAGGTATTCAATCCTGCCGACAGGCTCGGATTGAACAGGCTCACGATCACGATTAGGCAGTACCGTAACAAACTTGCGGCTACCGTTTTCTTCAATCGCTGAAATACCAATCCTGTGTCCTCGGTCAAGGAGCATATTCATATTGGGTTCGAGGCGGCTCGACGGAAAACCACAAAGCTCAATGCCCTCGTCATCCGCTATCATACGGGTAGTGATATTCAAGCCGAGTGCCTGAGAAACAGTATGGCTATCATCACCCATAGTTTCATAGAAAGCACCGATTTGGAATAGAATGATTGAATCGGGATTTTCGTCCCTCAGCTTGAAATACTCCTGCATAACAGGCGTATATTTGCTGTAATCGCGTTCTGTGCTGTCTACTTCTTTTTCGGGTTGTATTGCGACACGAAGGTGATCGTTCATCGGGTTTTCTCTGACCTTCGCGTCAAACTCGGTTCTTGTCATTTCCGTGTTGATTAACGGAAAGCTGCGGTCAAAGAGCATTACACGGTTTTCATCAAAGGAAACAATCTCATATTCACTTGCGCCGATATAGACCGTCGCGCCGAGAGAATAGCGGTACTCATACTCAGTAGGAACAAGCTCGCGTTTACGGCTCGGTGGAGTATAAAGTGCTTCACGGACTGCCTTTTCAGCCGCACGTTCGGCTCTGAGTTGCTCCTGCCTGTCAAGCCAAGTTGGATAGTATTCCTTTTCTTTCGGGCTGAGATAACGGTCAAGCTGTATCAGCTCGCGGATTCGCTTTTCGACCTGATTCCATTTCAGAAGTAATTTGGGAGCATTGTCACCAAAACCTCTGCTCAAATGAATACCTTTCCCGTCGTGCTGCTCGTTTATGCCTGTTCCAATTAGGACAGGATATAAGCCGCCCCAACCGTATTCGTTTTTCAGAAAAGTTATATTATCCTTTTGCGATAAGGATTTTTGAAATTGCTCATATATTCTGAATTTTCCCTGTTCAACACCGCTGCCTCGACTTGTCAATATTTCGTCGATGATTTCCTGAGAAAACACAAAAGCAGGCGCTTTATCTTCAAAAGCGTCTGCAATGAGCGAGCCTTGCTGTTCCTGTGACGGTAAAGGCTTGACGGTTTCTCGGAGTTCACCGATCAACCTCATACCGTCAAAGTAGCCTGCGATTACTCCCCAGCCATAATAGCCTTCTTTTGTCCGGTTAAGAAAACTGCCCTCCCATAAATGGAGAACATTGGTAAAGGTCTTATAGCCCATTCTTCTTCCATCGGGGACAATGACCTCGGTATAATCGTTGTTGAAAATGCTTTTGAGGAATTCAACCTGTTTATCGGTATCTCTGACGGTATCAAAATAGGCAGCGATTTCCGTTAGTGAAGCCTTTAGATGCGGAGTGGATAAAAGGATAGCCTTAATATCTTCATCCTTACCTAAGAAATCTTTGTTTCTATCCTCATTTCTGCGGTCAAAATAGATGGGCTTTCCGTGTAATAAACTCTGCTTGTCATCCTCGGAAAGTGACTGAAAAAGTCATAACCAAAAGCAGGCTCGTCATCCGACTGAGCCTGCTCCTGTTCACTTATACGAATATCACCTGTTCCTTGACGATCTCCTGCGCCGAGTGTCTGAGATTGTTCATCAGGCGCGTCCACTTCATCGGATCTTCCGCTTTCAGCTTCTCGGTCACGCCTTCTTTCTGAGCCATCTTCTTGACGATGCTCTCCTCCAGCGTTATCGCCTGCTCCTGAACGTCCGCCAGATGCGCTGTCAGCGTTCCGCCGGTCAGATAGTTGAAGTAGATCAGCTTGTGATGATTCAGCAGATAATTCTTCCTCATCTGCGCGTAGTGTCCCAGCGTTACTCTCGGCTGTTCGGGGAGTGTCACGTCGGGCAGAAGATAATCGCCCTGCATCGTGTAAGTCAGTTCTGCCATTGTCAAAACTCCTTTCGTTTGGTGTGTCATTAGTATATTCCGTATTCCGATTTTCTACAATTATGCGATTTTGCCGAGCAAGGGCATTTACGGTTCTTGCTATTTCGGTAAGTCCCATTTCGGCAATATCGCTCGTCGCAAAACCGATGGCGTTGGCTGTTGCTTTGGTATTGAAATTGATAACATCACGGAAATCGTCATCATCAAAATACCGGTCGGCGTCGATGCCGAGTCTTGTCATCATCATATAGGCTACGCTGTTTTTAACAAGCTGACGGTACATTGTATCAACGGCTATTTCTCCTAAACCTTCAAGGAAACTGTCGTCAACGGTTCTTATTAGGTCGCTTGTTATCCTCGACGGCGTTGTCGGCGGCGCTGATAATCGCCTGCTCGATACTGTCCTTGCTGTCCAAGTAGCCAAAGGTGTTTTCAAGCGTATCAATGACCTCACTCTCGTATTCGGAGCGCATATTCCATATAGGGACAGGTCTTGAATTCTCGCTTGCGTGTGTATCGGAAATATCAAAATAATGGACTAATCGCTGAGAATCGCCGCCTACCATTTCAAAGACGGCGATTCCCTTTGCACCTCGGTTTACCCATCTGCCGAAAGTCCTGTTCCACCGTTCAATGGGTAAAACGGCTGTCGATTCGGGCTTTTGGGCGTAAACTAAGATTTGTTCATCATAACGGAGTTTGAAGTTACGGCAGGCAGAATTAAGAAACGACCTCCAGTTATCGGGCGAGGAAGTCACTTCGGTTGAAACTCTATCAAACATTTCTGATATAATTTCAAATTTTCTTTTTGCCATTAGAAATTACCTCTCTCTGTCCTTGTGCTTCGACTTGATAGCCTGCCCGTTTTCGTCATAGCTTTTCGGATCGGCGGCTGGGGTATGCCAACCGAACATTGAGTCTGCCATCATAGCTTTGCGCTGCGCAGGCGATACGCCGAGCTTACTGTTTATCTCATCAACAAACGTATTTGCTTCGTCGTGGCTCGTAATACCGTTGCTCTCCAGAATATCGGTTTTGTAATAGCCGCTTTCGCCTTTTTTGACAATGCCAATCTTGTTTTCGGTTGAAACGTAAATATAGCATTGTTCGGGCAAAGAGGAGCGCAAAGGAATGACCTTGTTGCTGTTGCCCTCCATTATCTCGGCAAACTCGCAGATATGATAAAGATTGTTGTCAACCTCAACGTGACTATCGTCGATATATCTGCAAGTGCGGTCTTTATGACTGCCGTTGGGATAGGATATTCTGATATGGTCGCCATCAAGAATACGAAACAGCTCTTTGTAATGAGGGTTTATAAAACGGATACCGCGCCTTGCGCGTTCGAGGTGATGGTCAAGCCAATCCTTGCGGTAGCAATAGCAGTACAGATTATATTCGCCCTTATGAGGATTGAGCCGCATAAGATAGGCGTAATCCTGCGTGTTTACTCTCACGCCGTAATCTCTGCCTGCACCGTAACGCTCGCCAAACTCTAAAGCGTTCTGCGAATCATCACAAAATCGGCTCAAGGTCTGGCGGTCAGAAAGAAACTGTCCTTTCTCTCTGAATGAATTGATCACATCATCAAACTCACTCTTGAAATCATCGGTTTTCAAATCCTTGCGATAATCGTTCCAAGTTGACCAAAACTCGTTGCCGTTTGTCCCCATATCGGCGCGGAGATAGCCGATCAAGCCTGTCTGTGAGCTGATTTGCTGACTGTTGCGATAAGAATACCGCGCTTCTTCGAGCTGCATCGGAACAGCCTTGAAGTCTGTATCACTCATTATTGCTAACCTCGTTATTCACATCACCGAACATCGCGGTTGCGACTTTCTCGCCGATTGAATCCGTATATTTTTCAACCATATCCCAATTGATATTTCCGGCGGTGATTTCTTCCTTAAAATGCTGAACGTCACGCGGCGACAATGACGGTTTGAGCATACGGAAAAGACTGAAACAGCTATCAATGTCAGTAACTTCAAAAGATCTGAGATCGTCTTTCTCGTCGATATACCACTCTTTAATGCCGTCGCCGCTGAAACAAAAGCAACCATTAAGATTACAGTAGGGGAAGATATAGCAATCACTCATCGCTTCATCGTCCGCGTCGTAATGCATATCAATCGAGATGATAGGCTGCTCCACTTCGACATCCATAATCTCACGAATTTCGTCAAGCGCATCATTATTCAGCTTCAGAGCGCGGACGATCTGAGTGTCCTGACAGACGCAACAATGACCACGAAGTTCCTCATAGTCAAAGTCGTTGAAAAGATTGATATTTGTCCATACAATGCACCGCTGATCGAAAAAATCAGGATACTTCGCTTTGCTGTTCATTCGTATTTCCTCCAAGATAAGAATAGAGTTTGTTTGCTTTGGAATTAACCTGTAATTCCGAAATGATAAACGCTTCCTGATAGTTGGTCGCTATCTGTAAAATCTGCATTGTCGATAAAGAAAGCAGACTTTTTTCATCGGTAACTCCCTTTTCAAAAAGCAATTTTAATGTTTTGGATTTTTGCTGAAAATTCGGGGTGAAAATATCATTCTTCGCCATTTTCTGCCGCCTCCTTTGCATATTTTTCATAAGCCTTTTGCCCTCGGCTCCTTGCGCGTCGGGCTTTGGGACTGCAACCGAGTTCGGGGTACTGTGACTGTATCATCTGTCTTGTCCTCCGTACACTCTCAAAGTTAGGACAACCAAGATCACGGAATTTATGGATAAACTCGTTAAATGAAATATCTCTCATTCCGTGTGATTCAAAAAAGCAGCGCTGACATACCATAAAATACAAAAGCATATCATCGTCGCGTGTTTTCTTTTCGTCACGCAGCACATCTAACACTCGGATTTCGATAGTTTTAAGTTTGCTCATAAAAGCTCCTAAATGTGAGGAGAGGACAGCAGGGATGCCGTCCTCTCTGTCGTGTTCATTTTTTCTTGTTCTTAATCTGCAAGAAGATAAATCCTGCAATGATAAAGACAAGAAGTACGATGGCAATAATAACCTTCATTATTCAGCCTCCTTGCTGATTCTCTTTTTCTTTCTCAAAAGAAGCGCAACACAAACGGCGCTGCCTGTCGCCGCGACGCCGCCGAGTACAATCCAAAAGCTGTTTGGAGTGCGGAAGTCGCCTGTCTGCGGAACGTCAATTTTTTCGTTGTGCATCTTGACCGTTGCGGTCTTGCCGTACTCAATCTCAACAACCGCGTCCTCGGGAAGCAGATAACCGGCAGAGGCTTCATTGTTTACCTCAGATACAAGATACTTGCCGATGCGTAAGCCTTCAATCGTAATCTCACCGTTTTTATCGGTCTTTACGGTCTGGTCAAAACCATTTTCGCTTGTGATGCGGAATGAAATACCCTCAACCTTATTATCGGAAGAAGTCTTGACAATTTTGAGCGAGCCTTTCATCGCTTCATTCAAAAATCCTTTTCCTGCTTCATTTTCAACTTCATAGGTAGTACCGTCTGTTTCAATGAATACGGGATAGGTGTTCTCGTCAAGAATGAAGCCGTCAGGCGCGGTCTTTTCCTTTACAAGATAGTGACCGTAAACGACGTCATTCATCTCATAAATACCTGTGTCGGATTCTTTGAGTTCGCCGACCAGCGTATCATCCTTGTCGAGCTTTTCATCCTCGTTGGTATCGGAATAGATTTCAAACACTGCGCCTGTCAGCTTATTTTCGGGATAGTCGGCATCAGCCTTTGTTGTCTTGACATTGCCGCGAATATACTCGTTGACTATCTCGATTTCAACTACATCGCCGTCCGCGCCGATGGTGACGGGGTACACGGTATCGTTGAGTACAAAGCCTGTGGGCTGGGCAATCTCACGGATATACCAAGTGCCGAACGGGATATTGTTCTCGCCAAAGCTGAAGCTGCCGTCATCGGCTGATTCTGTTGTCAAGGTTGCGTTTTTCGCTGTAAACTCTACATCAGCGCTCTTAAACAGTCCGATAACCGCGCCGCCGAGCGCCTCGCCGTTTTCATCAACCTTCTTGCCGGATACGGAGCCGTAAATCAGCTCGTTAGTGAATGGCTCATCGCCGTTTGCTTTGATTTCAACCGTCTTGACGGTCTGACCGCCGTAGGTAAATTCAAAGCCGTGGTGTTCATCGTTAAGGATATAATGCTCGTCAGTAGCAAGCTCCTTGACATAGTATTTGCCGAACGGAATATCGGCTGTAAAGGCAGCGTTACCGTTTTCATCAACAGAAACGATCTCGAGCAGACCGTCAGCGGTAATATCGCTCTCGGCAAATAAGCCGAAGGTGACATTGAGAATTTCGCTGTTGTCGCCAATTCCGAAGGCTTCATTTCTCTCCATCACCTTTGCGAGTGTAACGTCGGCTTTCTGTCTTTCGTTGTAGAACGAAGTAGCGCTATCGGTTACGGAGATTTCCTGCCCTGCATAGGCAAGCTCAACCGTGTGGATCTCGTCGCTGATGACCATTCCGGTAGGAGCCTTGTTCTCCTTGACGGTATATTTACCGAGATAGAGCGCCTTGCTTGTTGCCGTACCCTTGCCGTCTGTGGTAACGGTATCGACAACTGTGCCTTTCTTTACTCTGAGAGTACCATCGGGAGTAACAATATCCTCGGCGGCGGTGATGGAGTAAACTGCGCCTTTCTGCTTGGTGATTTCGAACACAGGCTGATAAACGGGAGTTTCCTCACCGATAACATTCACGCCTACAAAGCTCTCGCCCTCTTTGGTGACAGTAATCTTGCCCTTTTGCGGCGTGTTCGCTTTGTTTACCTTTACGATAGTGAGCGCATTTTCCTCGGTAGCGTTGTCCTCGGTAATGTCAAAAGTGACGGGTGTGCTGTCGAGTACATAGCCGTAGGGAGCCTGCACCTCGACGAGCTTATATCCCTTATCGTACACAAGCATTTCGGGCGTAATCAGGCAGCCGTCGCTGTTGGTATAGAATGTGTCGATTGTCAGATTCGAGGAATAAGGAACGGACATTGTGATCAGAGTATTATCGGGTGCATAAATCTGGAATCCTGCTCCTTCGTAGGGGATGGTCTTTCCTGTTTCAGCATCCACCTTAACCACCTTGAGATAGGATTCAAAAATATCATTGTTAATGATGAAGCTGTATGGCTTAGAGTTGTCGCAGACGAATACATCGAAGTCGTCAACATAGTGTCTGCCTTCCCAGCCGTAGGTCTGGTGGACAGTGTAGGTGCCGTAAGGCAGCTTCTTTGATTTTGCGTAGCCTTTTTCGTCACAGACAAGGGTGTCACGGACGCTTTCGTGTGCGTTGTCAAAACTCCCTGCGCTTTTGAGAAAGAGCTGAAACGTGGCTCCTTCTTCGGGTGTTTCAATCTTGGTCTGTCCCTGATCGGTGTGCTTGACGATTTCAATATCGCCCTTGATAACGTCCTCATTAACGCTGAGAACGCATTTGTTATGCTCAATGGTGTACTTCTTCGCTTCTGCGCCGACAGGATAGACAGTTTCATCAAGCAGATAGCCCTCGGAGGGCTCAATCTCCTTGATAGTCCAATTATCGCCGCAGACATATTCCTTTGTGGTGAATTTGCCGTCCTTATCGGTGGTGTAGGTATCAATCAGCTTGTCGCCGTCATAGATACCGTACTTTGCTCCGGCAAGGGAAGCGTCGCCCTGTGGCTGCTTGGTTTCGGAGTCTACCTTTGCAACCTCAACGATAAACTTTTTGAGTGTATTGGTAAATTCACGTTTAGTGTCCTTATCCCAAACTACGGGCGCGGTCTGTGACTTCGGAACAACGTATCGGATAGCTGTGTCAACTTCTTCGAGCGTATAGGGTGTATCGCCGCTCACCAAGATATTTTTGAAATTAGCAGTACCAGTATTATCAGTAACAGCATATTCATCTACTTTTGCCCCCGAAAGAGAAGTGCCGTAAAGATGGAATTTTACGCCTTCGTTGAAATTGTCCTCAGAGGACTTCACAACCTGTAAATTGCCGCGCTTCAAAACATTGCTGAATTTTACGCTGGCAACCTTGCCGCTTTCTACGGTTACTTTCTGTGCTTTCTGCGTTTCATATCTATCCTCGGTGACCTCTGTTACCGTGTACGTTCCCGGAACGAGGTCATTGAGCTGAAATTCACCGCCCGCGTTGGTTTTGGCTGTTTTGCTGTAATTGTTCGGTCCCGTGATGTTGAAGCTGATACCGCTGACCTTGCCGTCATCGGAAGTTTTAATGAGCTTCAAGCTGCCCGAAGATGTTTTGACGGCGAAATACGCGCTCTTGGTTTCCGTATCGGACTGTACGCCCGTGACAACATCCTGCTTAGAGGACGCGCCGCAGGCAATAAGCGTACCTGTAACCTTCGGCATTTTCTTCTCTGCACTGAAAACAACAGGGCTGTCAATCGCCTTTGAGGAAGTCAGCGTGATCTTGTTACCTGAAATTGAAACAGATACATCACCGGTCTTTTTGAAAGCGTAGTCGGATAACATACCGTTGCTGTCTGTCAGAGTGAGGGTATACTTGCCATCGCTGTACTTCATCTCCTTGACGTTTCTCTTTGCATTTGCCTGAGTTTCATAGGCAAAGCTCGGAATCACATTGTAGTCGTTGAGCTTAGCGATAATCTTGTTGTAATTTGACTTAACGCCGGGGTTGTTGTCGCCCGCCGTGATACCGTCGATAAATTTGGAGTTCTTCAGCTTAAAGGTTGAAGCGTCGCGGCAGCCTGTGCAGAATTCCCATACAACAAGCTGAGTTGCAATCCATTTCTGACCTTCTGTTCCTCCCAAATTCGCGCCGTTGCCAGACTTTCCGAAAAGAAGGGCGAGGTTGACTGCCTTCTTTTGAGCCTTGCTGAGTGCGTTCCAAGCCGCAGAAGCATCGGTTGTCAGCGTATTGCCTGAGTAAAGCGAATGACCGGGCTCGATACAGTAGGCATCGTCGCCGTCTGCCTGAATGGTACACAGTTCTTCGCCAGCCGTGCCGACAACATAGCCATCGTGTTCCGTGTACTGCACAAAGCCGATGATATTGCCGCCTGTATCGTAGGCATAGTCAAAGGTGATGGTGACTTCTCTTGAAGCCGCGTTGATCGGAACAAGGCAGATTGCTGAAATCAGGCACACCAGAGCCAGCAGAATAGCCGTTCCTCTTTTGAAAAAGCTCTTGTGGATTACTTTCTTCATCGTAATAACCTCCATAAAAAATCGGGCGGATTGACCGCCCGTGTGATTGAAATTGTGTGTTTGTACCGTCGCCCTCGTCTATAAGAAAGAGTTTGATTAAATAGATAGATTTAATTTAATAGATATATCTTTCTTTTCGGAGAGTAACGGTCAGTCTAAGGGGTTAGGGTGTGGGAAAGGGAATTTTCAAAAAAATACTCCGCCTATCTGCTGTCACGCTCTGACCGCTTTTTGCTAAGAAATTTATTGTAATGCTCAATAGCCTTGTAGATATAATCCTCCGTCTGTTCTATCGGAACAGCTTTGGGAATGAGCTTGCGGACTTTTTCGCCTCGGAGTATAATGCGCTCCTTTTGATTCGGCTTTTCCTCAGACATAATCTCTCGGATAACCATTGTGTTCAAAATCCCTTCGTCCTGCATTTTTCGCATACGAATGGTCTGCGCGTGGGACGGAGTAGATTGTGTCACCTCGATTTCTTCCAATACATCTTTTTGATAATCGTAATCGAGATAAGACAACTCAACGGCAGGGCGCATTTTGATACTGCCCTCGTCAACCAAATCCAACAATTCGGGAATAAGGTGAGTTAAGCGGATATATCTTTGGATTTGAGTATTGCTATCTGTTGATTGAGCTGCAATAATCTCTCTGGATTTACCCACCAAAGAATCGTGTCCCACTGGGACACCATTTTCTGCTTTCGGTCTGCCCGCTTGCCTTTTTATAGCTTCAAGCCGCATTTTATACGAAAAGGCTTTTTCGCTCGGCAAAATGGAAGAACGCTGAAAATTACTCTCAACCATATAGATGATTGCTTCATCACGGGATAAATCCTTAATCTCGCTACGGAGAGTGGATAATCCTGCAAGCTCACAGGCGCGTTTCCGTCTGTGACCGCTGACAAGCTCATATCTGCCGTCCTCCTTTTCACGCAAGGCAGCAGGAGTTAGTACGCCGCGCGTTTTAATGCTATCGACAAGCTGTTGCATATCCTCGTCATCACGAACGTGGAAAGGATGATCGGGAAAATCGTCGATCAGTTCCAAAGGAATGTCCCTGATTTTGTCGAGCTTCGCTTCGTCGCGTTCCTCCTGCGTAGAGAAAAGGTCATCGAGCGTCGGAAGATCGAAGTCGGTCTTTCTTTTTGGCATCTGTCAACACCTCCTTAGTGAAAGCGGAATATGCCTGTGCAACCTTGCTTCCTGCTTCATAAGCGTAAATACTTTTACCTTTGGAAGATACCTCTGCGGCTTTAACCGCAATAGGAATATTGGTCTTGAATATTCTGACTACAGTCCCGAAGTTCTCGTGTATAGCGTCTATGGTGCTTTTGGCAAGGTTTGTCCGGTTATCGACAAGCGTCAGTAAAATGCCGTCTATCGACAACTTAGGATTGGTATGCGCCTTAACCTTTGAAACAGTCCTCAAAAGCTGTGTCATCGCTTTGGCGGGCAGATATTGAGCCTGCACGGGGATAACAACGCTGTCCGCAGCCGTTAAAGCGTTCAAGGTCAACATACCAAGCGACGGTCTGCAATCAATCAGAACGTAATCATAGTTTGACTTCACCTTGTTCAGATAGGTTTTCAGAATGTTCTCGCGGCTCATAGCGGTCACAAGATACATTTCCAAGCCCTCTAAATCCGTATTGGACGGGATAAGGTCAACGCCCTCGTTGTGATGCAAAATACCGCTTAATGCGTCTGTACTTTCGTCGCGGATGATTGCGTGCATCTTCGTAGCGAGTGTAATCGGTATCTCGTCAACTCTCTGCCATCCCAAACAGGTCGTTAAATCGCCCTGCGGATCACAGTCAACAAGGAGTACACGTTTACCTTGCATTGCCAAGCCTACGACCAAATTCATTGTGGTTGTAGTTTTTCCTACGCCGCCCTTCTGATTGCAAACGGCTATTGTTTTACAGTTTGGCATCGTTATACCTCCTTTCGTTGTATTCATAGCTCCCAACTGTAATAGCAGCTATGTATGAGTTTTTATGGTGCTGCTATCTAAAAATGGGCATAAAAAAACTGCCTGTTGAAAAACAGACAGTCAAATAATCAGTTCGTATATACGACTTTGAGATTTTTCGTTCTCGCCTTGCTGAATTTAATAAGGAGTTCGTCAACCGCGTCGGTATATCTGCCTTCGCTGATAAGTTCGTTTTTCAGCTCAACAAGAGCGCCGATAACCTGTATGTACTCTTTGCTCGTCAGATACAAATGGTATTTAGGGCTTTTCATAAAACATTACCCTTTCATTAAATATAGAAAAGTGAAATATATAAAGTATGCGATTTCTCGGTATGTAGGCGAGCCGAAAGACAAGCCCTCGGCTCACCGTAGAAAGGAGATGAATGATGAAAAACAAAAATGAGTAGAAGTCTTATTTAGTTGTCGTCTTGATCTGAAACAACCGTAGTATAGAATTCTTTTATTTCAGTCAAGCTATCGGTCTTGTTTTTCATAGGCAACGCATCCCAAATCAAATCTTTGTATTGGTTTTTGAAACTGTTGCCTAAACGTGGATCGAGAATAGAAACAATCCCTTTATCTGTTTCCTTGCGAATCAATCTGCCTACGCCTTGTTTGAGCTTAATAACCATTTCCGGCACCTGAACATCCATCAATGGGTTTTCTGCAATCGAACATTTATAATCGATGATAGGATCAGGAACAGGGAAAGGCAATCTGAAAATAATCAAATGAGATAAGGGCTTGCCTTCAATACTGATACCCTCCCAAAATGAGCCTGTGGCAAGCAGAACAGAATCTTCGTCGTTTTTGAATTTGCGGATAATCTCTTTTTGAGATCCTTTTTCGCTTTGAGATAGAATCCCAAACGGAAGATCGTGCTTTTTCAATTCGCTATAAACATACGACAAATCTGATTTTGCAGTAAATAACACCAACGCTTTGCCGTTGCTCATCTTCAACAACTCAATCAAACGCTGTGTAGCTTGCTTTACAAATTCATCACGAAAACGAGTGGGATGGGGCAAATCTGAAGCATAGTATATCATAGCGTTTTGATTATACGGAAACGGAGAAGGCTTTGGCTTTGACAACATTCCGTATTTGTCTTTGGGAAAGCCAACATTTCTTATCAAATATCCGTATTGTTCATTCAAGCTGCCTTCCGTTGTGTTGGCGAGTGTGGCAGAAACGAGAATAGTCGGCGTGTAATTATCAAAAAGCATCTCATTATCTTCAAAATCAATTTCCTTCGGACATTTAGA
>OQWI01000570.1_pt1 | contig 16927 bp, 12 predicted proteins | sample 1691551 | NCBI WGS metagenome assembly OQWI01 (sample SAMN03418259, study PRJEB22391) | human gut metagenome | biome: human-gut; feature: organic feature; material: feces | host: Homo sapiens | place: Tanzania | collected 2013-01
GGAGGTCTTGTTGCAGCTGCCGACCTTTTCGAAGCAGCTGAAGTCGTGGCGGCCAAGGAGTGCCTGGGCGGCGCGGTTCATCTTATCGACATCCAGCGGGAAGGTGTAGAGGTAGGAATATTCCCGCATAAAAGGGTCACGGCGGCGGTGGATGAAGTACTTGTACTCACGTTGTGTGGCATCGAATCTGGCGTGGAACTCAGGATCACAAAGCGCAATCGAATGTACCTTGATTCCGGCGGGCAAAATGGCATTTATTTTGTAGCCAATCGCGCTTGCGTCAATGTCCGGATTCGATGTTTCGAAGTGGGCCACATAGTTGATGGCGTTCACCTTCGAATCAGTCCTGCCGGCGCCTGTGACGGCGATGTTCTCCTTCAAGAGAGTCGAAAGAGCATTCTGAAGACACTCCTGAACAGTTGTTGCATCGTTCTGAATCTGCCAGCCGCAGAATGACGAGCCGTCGTATGAAAGGGTGATCCGGTAGCGCATTTTGATAGGATTGTTTTGATTGCAAAAATAGTAAAAACAGTATAATATGGAAAGTGTAAACATCAAGGAACTCAATGACAGGATCCAGAAGGAGAGCGCCTTCGTGGATATGCTGTCCCTTGAGATGGGCAAGGTCATCATCGGACAGAAGCAGCTGGTGGAGAACCTTCTGATCGGACTGCTCGCCAACGGACATATCCTTCTGGAAGGTGTGCCGGGATTGGCGAAGACTTTGGCCATAAGTACTTTGTCAAAGGCGATCGACGCTAAGTTCAGCCGTATTCAGTTCACTCCTGACCTCCTTCCTGCCGACCTTATCGGAACGATGATATATTCACAGAAGGATGAGTCGTTCGAGGTGCACAAGGGTCCGGTCTTCGCCAACTTCGTGCTAGCGGATGAGATCAACCGTAGCCCGGCGAAGGTGCAGTCGGCCCTTCTTGAGGCTATGCAGGAGCGTCAGGTGACGATCGGCGACCAGACGTTCAAGCTTCCGGAGCCGTTCCTCGTGATGGCCACACAGAACCCTATCGAGCAGGAGGGAACCTATCCGCTTCCTGAGGCTCAGGTGGACCGTTTCATGCTGAAGGTCATCGTGAAATATCCTAAGAAAGAGGAGGAAAGGCAAATCATCAGGATGAACAACACAGGCGAGTTCCCGACGGTCAATCCGGTGATCAAGCCGGAGGACATCGTGCGCGCCAGAAGCGTCGTGAGGGATGTCTATATGGACGAGAAGATCGAGAGGTACATCGTGGACATCGTTTATGCCACACGTACACCGGATGACTACGGTCTTGGAAAGATCAAGGATCTCATCTCGTTCGGTGCCTCACCACGTGCGAGCATCTCATTGTCAATGGCTTCCAAAGCCTACGCCTTCATCAAGAGAAGAGGCTATGTGATCCCGGAGGATGTCAGGGCCGTCTGCGACGAGGTCCTTCGTCACAGGATCGGCCTTACCTACGAGGCGGAGGCAGAGAATGTCACGACCGAGCAGATCATCGCCGAAGTGCTCAACGCCGTACAGGTTCCGTAACGGACTATGTGTAGTTGGGTTTTAATCAGACATTTGAATCATGGCATCTAATTCCTCAGCCAATGAACTCCTGCGCAAGGTCCGCAAGATAGAGATCCGCACCAGGGCTCTGTCTCACCAGATCTTCGCCGGTGAATATCACAGTGCCTTCAAAGGCCGTGGAATGGCCTTCAGCGAGGTGCGTGAGTACCAGTACGGAGACGATGTGCGTTCGATGGACTGGAATGTGACCGCGCGTCTGCGCTCTCCTTACGTCAAGGTTTTCGAGGAGGAGAGGGAGATGACGGTCGTCCTTCTGATCGACATCAGCCGTTCCGGCCTTTTCGGAACGAGTGAGAGGACGAAGAGGGATCTGATCGCGGAGATCGCCGCTGTCCTGAGTTTCTCGGCCATAATCAACAACGACAAGGTCGGGGCGCTTTTCTTCAGCGACAGGGTTGAGGAGTTCATCCCGCCGAAAAAAGGACGCAGCCATCTTCTGCACATCATCCGTGAGATCATCGAGCTCAAGCCTGAGTCCAACGGAACCGATGTCGGGCAGGCTCTGCGGTACCTGACGAACGCTATGAAGAAGAAATGCACGGCTTTCGTGCTTTCAGACATGCTGGATGCCAATCCGGACGGATCGCCTCGTTATGAGGATGCACTTAAGGTGGCCCGCAATCGTCACGACATCTCTGTGATCAAGGTTCACGACCCACGCGAGAGGACGATTCCTGATGTCGGTCTTGTTCACGTCAAGGATTCCGAGACCGGAGAATCGGCTTGGATCAACACTTCCAGCAAGAAGACAAGGGCGGAATATTCAAAATGGTTCGGTGCCGTTGAGGATGGGGAGAGAAAGCTGTTCAACCGCTATAAGATTGATTCTGTGGACATCGCCACCAATCAGGATTACGTCAAAGGTCTGATGACATTTTTCGGGAGGAGATAGATATGAAGAGATTGATTTACGGGTTGCCGCTTTTCTGCGTCGCGATGATCATCACCATCGCCGCTTCCGGACAGCAGGCTCCGCAAAATAAAGGTATGCTGATAAAGTCGGAGGATTCCTTTCTGGAGCCTTTGCAGAAGCGCGACACAGCTCTGATCGGTGATCAGTTCCGTTACGGATTCCACCTCAAGGACGTGGTGGAGGGGACCCGTTTCGCCCTGCCGGATTTCTCCAAAGGATTTATGGACAGCGTGGAGATTGTCCTGCCTTTCATGGTGGACACCGTCAAGATCCGGGGCAAAAAGAATGAGCCGAAGTCGTACGACATCGACGTGTCGATGATCATAACATCCTTTGACGAAGGTAAATACGAGCTTCTGCCACTGTCCTTGGTGAGAGCGTCCGGTGTGGACAGGATTGACACGCTGGTCTTTGCGTCAAAGACACTTGACATCTTCACGATGCCGGTGGACACGACCACCTATCAGATTCACGACATTAAGAGGCAGATCCGCTATCCGCTCAAGGCTTCGGAGGTAATCCCTTATGTTTTAGGAATATGGGGTGTCGCGATTGTGGCTGTTCTGATTTGGGCGCTGTTCGCCATGAGACGCAAGAAAGAGACCAACGTCATCCACAAGGATCCGCCTTATCTTGTCGCCCTGCGAAGACTCGACCATTTCCGTGGCAGCAAATACTGGGTTCCGGAGAAGCAGAAGGCATTCTATTCCGGAATCACGGATGCGTTGAGGGAATATATTGACGCTCGCTACGGCATCGACGCCATGGAGATGACAACAGCCGAGATATTCAAAGACCTCAAGACCTTAGGTGTTCCGGCTGACCTTTACGAGGAGATGAAGACACTTTTCGAGACAGCTGATTTCGTGAAATTCGCCAAGGCCTCGGCCTCGGATGAGGAGAACGCTGCCGCGCTTCCTGCTGCGGTACGCTTTGTGACAGTTACTTATCAGTCTCAACTTGCGGAAGAAGAGGCTGCCCGGAAGGCTGCCGAAGCGAAATCTCCGGCTAAAAAAGAAGGAGGAGAGGCGTAATGTTCTTTGAATATCCTAAACTGCTTTGGCTCCTTGCGGTTCCGGCTCTGTTGGTTCTGCGTTATCTGTACGTGGAACTGAAGGATCGTCGTCCACATCTGAGAGTCTCAAGCGTCACGCCTTGGAAGAAAGGTGGAAAGACAGTGCTCGGGTTAATCAGACATATTCCGTTCATTTTAAGAATCGCCGCGCTTTCGCTGATTGTGGTCGCGATCGCCCGTCCACGTTCGTCTACCAAGGTTGAAAAGGTTGACACAGAGGGAATTGACATCGTGCTTGCGATGGATGTCTCGACAAGTATGCTGGCCAGAGATTTCACCCCGGACCGAATCAGCGCCGCCAAGGACATCGCCATCGAGTTCATCGCCCAGAGGCCTTCCGACAGGATGGGGATTGTGGTGTTTGCCGGAGAGAGTTATACCCAATGCCCGCTGACGACAGACAGGGCCACCCTGATCAACCTGATGAAGGAGATTTCCACTGACTTGATCGAGGACGGAACGGCCATCGGCAACGGACTTGCCACAGCCGTGGCCAGAATCAAGGATTCTGATGCCAGGAGCCGTGTGGTTATCCTGCTGACTGATGGTGTGAACAACAGTGGAGAGATCTCCCCGGAGACCGCCGCCGAGATCGCCAAGACCTATGGAATAAGGGTTTACACAATCGGAGTCGGAGCCAATGGCGAGGCTCCATATCCTGTGATGACTCCATGGGGAGTACAGATGCAGAATGTCAAGGTTGAACTTGACGAGAAGCTGCTTTCCAACATCGCTTCGACGACGGGTGGAAAATATTTCAGAGCCACCGACAACACGAAACTTGCTGAGATATATTCAGACATCAACAAGATGGAGAAGGCTCGCACGACCATCGACAGCTTCCCGGTCTATAAGGAACTGTTTGGCACTTATGCGCTCATGGCTTTGATCTGTCTGTTGTTGGAGGCTCTTGTTAAACTGTTGATAAGGAGGTTGCCATGATAATTTTCGCCGCACCGCATTATCTTTTGCTGTTGCTCCTGATTCCGTTCTTTTTTCTCGGAATGGGGCTATGGTTGTGGAACAGGCGTCGCCGTCTGCGCAAGTTCGGAGACGAGGCCCTTGTGAACGAACTGATGCCTTCTTGGTCACGTAATAAATTGTGGGTGAGGACTGTCTTGTTCTCGTTGGCGTTTTTCTTCTTTGCTATCGGTCTGTCCAGACCTCAAATGGGTGCCAAACTGAAGGAACACAAGACCAAAGGGGCTGAGATCATGATCGCCCTTGACGTGTCCAACTCGATGCTTGCCAAGGATTATTCCCCTAACAGATTGGAAAGGGCTAAGCTGGCTATTTCCAGAATCACAGACAAGCTTCAGGATGACCGGATCGGCTTGATAGTGTTCGCCGGAACATCGTTCGTCCAACTTCCGATCACATCGGACTATGTGAGTGCCAAGATGTTCCTGAACACCATCTCAACTGAGTCCATTCCTATTCAGGGAACTGCGATCGGGGATGCGATCAACACTGCTATCCGTGGATTCAGCGCGCAGAGCGAGCATAGCCGCGCGATCATCGTGATCACAGATGGCGAGAACCATGAGGATGACGCTGTGGCCGCCGCGAAACAGGCTGCCGAGGCGGGGGTCAAGGTCTATACGATCGGCGTGGGATCAGCTGACGGCCAGCCGATTCCTATGGACGGAGGCCTTTTGAAGGACAAGGACGGGAATATTGTCGTGACTCATCTTGACGAGAAGACCCTCAAGGAAGTCGCTTCCGCCGGGGGCGGGGCATATGTTCATGCCGGTAACGATGAGTTTGGCCTGACACCGATCGTCAACGACATCAGGAAGATGGAGGATGAGGAATACAATTCCGTGGTCTTTGAGGAATATGACGAGCAGTTTATGTACTTTCTCGGAATAGCGTTGGCGTTCTTCGCCCTTGAGATGCTCATCGGGGAAAGACGCTCGCGCAGACATTTGTTTGAGGAAAAGAAATGAGGATTATATTGAAATATTCATTGACGGCTTTTTTGCTGATGCTTTCCTGCGCGGTGGCTTTTGCACAGACAGACCGCAGGGAGGTCCGCGCAGGCAACCGTCAGTTCAAGAAAGGGAATTGGCAGAACGCTGAGATAGAGTACCGTAAGGCTCAGGTGAAGGACACCTCTTCATTCGCCGCCAATTACAACCTTGCCGGGGCTCTTTATCGTGAAGGGAATTACGATGAGGCCGGAAAGTCTTTGGAAAGATTGAAGGATGTCGCTCCGATGTCGGCCAATTCCGCTGACTATTATTACAACCTTGGCAACATCGCTGTCCAGAAGAAGGACTGGAAGTCCGCTGTAGATGCCTACAAACAATCCTTGCTCCGTAATCCCGGGGATTTGGACGCGAAAGAGAATTATGCCTATGCCAAGCAGATGCTGAAGAATGAAGGTGGCGATGGCGGTGATGACCAACAGAATCAGGATCAGAATCAGGATCAGAACGACGACCAGAACAACGACCAGAACAATCAGAACAACAATAACGGGCAGAATCAGGATAACGACCAGAACAAAGATCAGAATCAAGACCAGAACCAGAATAATGATCAGAACAAGGATCAGAATCAAGACCAGAATCAAGGAGACCGGCCGAAACCTCAGCAAGGCGAGGGGCAGGGGGAGGCCAAGATCTCCCCGCAGCAGGCTCAACAGATGCTGAAGGCGGTTCAGGCCCGTGAGAAGGAGACTCAGGACAAGGTCAACAAGGAGAAGGCGGCTCTGCTGAAATCCCGCCAGAAAGAGAAGAATTGGTAATAGTGTGAATATGAAGAGATTGTTTTACATTGCGGCTTTTTTGCTCATAGCATTGTTTGAGGCCTCCGCCCAGAATGTCATCCGGGTTGAAGCTCCTGATGTGGTTGCTGTGAACGAGCAGTTCAATGTCACTTTCATCATTGAGGGTGAGAAGAGTCCTTCGGACTTCCAATGGTCTCAAGGTGATGATTTCCAATTGGTATGGGGACCCCAAAGAGGCTCAAGCTCCAGCGTGCAGATCATCAACGGGAAGCGTTCTTCTTCCCATCAGACCACATTTACCTATATTCTGATTCCAAAGTCTACGGGAACATTCCAGCTTCCGGCTGCCACGGCTATGCTTTCGGGAGACAAAATAACTTCCTCCCAGACCTCGATCCAGGTAGTGAGCGACGGGGCGTCTTCCTCGCATTCATCGGGGCAGGGTGGAAACTCCTCTGGTGACGGACAGCGGTCATCTTCCGCATCTGGAGAAATCTCTTCAAGTGACCTGTTCCTTAGGCTGTCGCTAAGCCGTACGGAAGTGGTTATAGGGGAGCCGATCACAGCCACGCTCAAGATCTACCAGCGAGTCAACGTGGTGCAGTTTGAAAATGCCAAACTCCCTACATTCAATGGATTCTGGAGTCAGGAAACCTATGTCCCAACCAGCATTGAGTTCAAGCGTGAGAGTCTGGATGACAGAATCTACCAAACCGCAGTGCTCAGGTCCTATGTCCTGATCCCTCAGCAGTCAGGGACAATCACGATCGACCCGTCAGAACTTGTCTGCGTAGTGAGCGTCAGGAACAATGCGCCAACCTCCAACAGTTTGTTTGACAGGTTTTTTCAGGATGACTACCGTACCATTCGCAAAAGGGTCACAACTCCACCTGTCAAAGTCAAGGTGAATCCGCTTCCGTCCGGACAGCCAGCCTCGTTCGGTGGCGGTGTCGGCAGTTTCGGAATATCCGCGCGTCTGACCACGGACAACCTCAAGACTCATGATGCCGCTTCATTGATCATAACTGTTTCCGGACGCGGAAATGTGGCGTTGCTTGAGGAGCCGAAAGTCAATTTCCCGCCTGACTTCGAGGTCTATGACACCAAGGCAACGGAAAATACGGACAAGAGTAATGGCGGAACATCGGGCAGCAAGTCTTTTGAATATCCTTTCATTCCGAGAAGCCATGGTGATTTCACGATTGATCCGGTGGAATATTCATACTATGATGTCAATGCCGGCAAGTATGTGACTCTCAAGACCGATCCGTTGCACATCAAAGTGGCCAAGGGAAAGGGAGGTGATTCCGTTCCAGCCACAACGGTCTCTTCCGGAGTCGAGAGAAAGGATGTGAAGAGCCTTGCTGATGACATCAGGTTCATATTCACAGGCAAACCGAATCTTTCCGGTTCGGGGACGTTCTTTGTCGGGTCGGTGTTCTTCTGGATTCTGTTTGCTCTGATGATCTTTGGGGCAACCGCTGTGTACCTTGCGTTCAGAAAAGTGGCCGCGATGCGGGCGGATGTCGCCGGGACTAAGAACAGACGCGCCACAAAGATGGCTCAGAAGCGTCTCAAACAGGCAGGCGAATATCTTGACAAGAGTCTCTACACTGCTTTCTATGAGGAACTTCATAAGGCTCTCATCGGATTCATTTCCGACAAATTGAACATGGACATGTCAGAGATAAGCAAGGAAAACATAGCTTCCGCGCTCACGGACGGCGGTGTGAGTGAGGAACAGACAGAGGCTTTCACAGACCTACTGGACGCCTGTGAGTTCGCGCGTTATTCTCCTGATGGAGGAAACGATGCGATGAGATCTCACTACGACGATGCGCTGAAGGTGATCTCATCAATCGATTCAGGTCTCAAGACCAGAGGAAAATCATTTAGAAAGGTCGCCACGGTTGTGACATTGTTACTTTCCATTGGATTTTCAATGAATATCCAGGCGAAGGATCTGGATTCTCTCTGGACAGCGGGTGTGCAAGCCTACACTGACGGGAAGTTTGCCGATGCCTTGGCGGCTTGGACTTCCATTGAAGAGTCCGGTCAGAAATCCGCCACGCTTTACTATAACCTTGGTAACGCTTGGTTCAAACAAGCCAACTACCCGAAGGCGATTCTGAACTACGAAAGAGCTTTGAGGCTTGATCCGTCATATTCGGATGCCCGTTACAATCTGGAGTTCACGAATAATTTCGTACAGGACAAGATTGAGCCTGTTCCCGAGTTTATTCTCAAGAGTTTCGCCCGGAAGATATGCTATTTGATGAGTTCCAACGCTTGGGCTGCCATATTCCTTGTGCTGTTTGCCGCCGCCTTGATGATGGGACTTCTGTTCCTGCTTGGGGCGTCGGTCGGCAAAAGACGTGCGGGCTTCTATTGCGGAATCGTGCTTCTGATGCTATCCGCCGGGGCTTTGAGTTTCTCTGTCTGGCAGAAATCCGACAGTGTGAAGACCGACACGGCGATTGTGATGTCTCCGGTTTCCTCAGTGAAGAGTTCTCCGTCCTCAGGTTCTTCCAAGGATCTGTTCGTAATTCACGAAGGTACGAAGGTCACGATTCTGGACGAGGTGGGTTCGTGGAAGAACATTGCCCTCGCCGACGGCCGGCAGGGCTGGATAACTTCCAACGAGCTTGAGGTAATATAGTTGAATATAAATGAAAAAGGCTGACCCTTAATGTCTTCGGTCAGCCTTTTTTTGATGTGTTGTGCGGCTTAGTCTCTTGTCAGAGTCTGGCCGCCGATGAACTCGCGCATGATTGAGGTCGGCGGAATCGCGGAGATCTCACCCGGCTGGAGGGCGATGATGTAGTCCAGAAACTTGAGCAGACGCACGGCCTCGGTGTAGGCAGGGGAGTTCGGCGAAATCCTGCGCAGAAGCGGCTCTGCGTAGTATTTCAGCATCGGAAGCTCGAAGATCAGGGCTGAGTTGAACAGCACGTCCGCGTTCTCCTGGAACGGGAATATATTTTTGCTTTCTCCCCGTCGCACGCTGTTCCATCTCATGATGGTCTCTTCGGGAGTGATGCCCCTGACACGGTTGTCGCGCACCATCCTGCGGAGCAGGCGGTTGTCCGATGTGGACATGTTGTTGTTCTCATCGATGTTCAGCGAGGTCAGGGCGGAGACATAGACTCTGAATATCCTTGAATTGTCAACCGTTGAGGTCATCTCCGGGTTCAGGGCGTGAATGCCTTCCATGATCAGGATGTCCTTGTCCTCAAGGCGTAGCTTGTTGCCCTCGAAGATTCTGTTTCCTGTCTTGAAGTCGAATCTTGGAATCTCAACCTCTTTCCCCTCAAGAAGTTCGTTGAGTTGTTTGTTGAGGAATTCGAGATCCATGGCGTAGAGCGACTCGAAGTCATAGTTCCCGTCCTCGTCCTTCGGAGTGTGATCCCTGTCCACAAAATAGTTGTCCAACTCGATGACTTTCGGCTTGAGTCCTAACACCTTGCACTGTAGGGCTATTCTGAGTGATGATGATGTTTTTCCGCTTGATGACGGTCCCGCTATCATCACGATTCGCTTAGTCCCCCTCTCCAAGTAGATCCTGTCGGCTATCTTTGCGTAGTTCCTTTCGTGGAGGGATTCCGCCAAGTTGATGATGCTGACGGCCTTGCCGTCTTTCACGGCCTTGTTCAACGTCCCGATGCTCTCGATGTTGATGATGGAACACCAGTCTGAGTATTCCTTCAACGCCGCTGAGATTTTGCCCTGCCGCTTCATCGGCATGACCTTGCTGAAGTCGGTCATCATCGGGGACTGAAGGCAAAACCCGTCACCCATTCCGCTGATGTCGAACACCTTGAGGTAACCAGTCGAAGGAATCAACGGCCCGTGGAAGGTGTCGGCCTTTCCGTCAAGGTAATAGACGCTGCAACTGAATGTCCCAAGACTCTTCTGGAGCTCGGCCTTCTGCGGTTGGTTGTTGGCGAGAAATAGAGACTCTGCCTCTTCGGAGAACATCTTTACCTTTGTAAACGGCAGATCCTTCGCCACTATCTCCTTCATCTTCTCCCTTATCCTGTCAATCTCGTCATCGGTGACAAAATAAGGCTTGTGCCGCCCGTCTTCCTTCTTTCCCTTCTCGATGATTTCGCAGTATAGTCCGCTCGGCAGCGAGTGGTCGATCACAAGCACTTTGTCAGGATAAAGTTCCCTCACGGCATTCTGTAGCACGAAGCACAGCGACCGCACGTAGCTCCTTCTCCCGTCCGGGTGGTTGTAGCCGATAAATTCGACTCTGTGCAGGTTCGCCGGCTTGAAACTCAGCTCCTTCAGCTTGTTGTCCACCAGCGCGGCCAGCACATCGAATTTTTGCCCGGTCTTCTTGTCCGTGACAGATGAACAATACTTGTCCGACAAAGCCTTCAAATCCCGCCCGTTCTCAATCTTATGGTTCTTGCCGTCATTGACGCAGAACAATGTTATCTCATTCTTGTTCATTTTCAATTTTAATTAAAAGAAATCTCTCAAAGTTAATCAAAAATGATGTCAAACTCACCGTTGTAATAATAAATTAACATTTAGCGTCGTTCCTGATTGCTTAATCAAGGAATAATGATTATGTTTGTGAATGTTTAACCACAAGCTATCACTAAAGAGGACAGTAACATAATAAATTTGAACGTATGAAAAGAATATTACCGTTTGTTTTTGCAGCCATCATGATGGCGATTTCCTGTACTAAAGAGAACAATGATGAACCGTACAACCCTGACGGCTCCCCGATAACGCAGGCGCAGGCCTTGGAGATTGTCAAGGAGGACATTGATGAGTATGATTTTGTTTGCGTAAGTAAGTCTATTGTTAAGAAAGGTACGAAGTTTCGATCATGGGATGGACATGAAGGCACAGTCCCACGCAAGTCATGGGTAGTTATCATTAACACTAAACCATTGGCGAACAGTGGTCAGTGTTGGCTATATATCTACATAGATTCTTATACGGGTAATGCGGACATGGATTCTTGGGAATGGGGAGAACCAGATAGCTTTGAGTGTGATTTGGTAAAATGCGAAATGGGATCATCATCGAAAGAGGAGTCCATGGCATTTCTCCCTCGTGTACCTATTGCCAATGCCTCTGTTTCTAATTCTTCATCGGATAATTGGGCTGTTATCATCAGCGGAGGTGCTAGACCAGAGATAAACTGGGAGCGTTACTGGAACAATTGCTCTGCAATGTACAAATGTCTGCGGAATGTTTATAATTATAGGAGAGACAGGATATTTGTCTTGATGTCTGATGGCGTGTCGTCAGATCCTGACAGGCGCTTGAATAACGGATGGTATGAGTCGTCTCCTCAGGATTTGGACGGAGACGGCAATGATGACATTAATTATTCAGCCACAAAGGCGAATATCTCAACGGTTTTCAATTATCTTCGAGATCATGTTGCTGTTGACGAGCAGGTTCTTGTTTTTGTCACCGACCACGGATCAAGACATGATGATGAATCCTACATCACTCTATGGGGAGGGTCGGAGATCTCTGCCTCGGAGTTTGCAAATGAGGTCAAGAAGATAAATGACTCATCCCGAAAGCATGTAGTTCTTGGCCAGTGCTACAGCGGTGGATTCATAGGCCCGCTGTCTTCTTGCTGGAACGTGTCTGTCGCAACCGCCTGTGCCTATAATCAGGCCTCTTCTGCAAGAAGCGGATCCATGTATGACGAGTTCCTCTATCATTGGATAAGCGCGGCTGCCGGAAGAACTCCGGGTGGAACAGTAGTCAATGCCGACCTGAACGGCTATGACGGAGTCTCCGCGGAGGAAATATTCCGCTATTCCCAGGATAAGGATGAAAAAGACGAGACCCCTCGGTATGCATCCTCTCCAGGTCCAATGGGAGAGAAGTACGGGCTGTCAGGCGAGGAGTTCGGCTATCCGGTGTTCTCCAATCCGCCATTGCACATGACCTCGGGCGAAGACTATACCGCGAGCCTGTCCAATCTGCCCGCCTCCTGCACGATAGATTGGACGACGATGCGTGACGGGAACATTTCTTTTGACCGAGTGTCCCCATCATCGGTGCGTGTGAGAAAGGTCAGTGGTTCACCGATGGCTGATGATTATGTCAAGGCAGAGGTGAGCACATCGTTCAAGACATATTCCTTCAGGCAGGATGTTTATCTGTGGGAGTCCGGGATCCACCACACCGATGGCCTGATAGAAGGCTCGCTGACCTCCGGCACGTTCTCCCTGCCGTTCGGCTGCCCGGATGTGTCCTCCTACGAATGGATGATAGACGGTGCGGAGTATGAGGTCATCGATGCGTCCACTCACATCATGAATTTTGTGGCCTCAGGGGAGATTCCGGAGGAATACGCTGTTTCCGTGTCGTTCGTGAACCCTTTGGGTAGTAATACAACAATCGTAAGACGTTTTTACCAATGAAAGGAAGATTGATAAATATTCTGCTGTTAGCGTCACTGCTGCCGTCAGCCTTAGTGTCCTGCGTTGAGCCGATAGACCTTGATGCTGGCGAAGAACCTCAGGTGGTGGTGAACTGCATACTGACGGAGGAAGACGTCCAGACATTGGAGATGTACTACACTCCGACCTCGATGGACGGTGCCCGCCGTCCGGTCGAAGACGCGGAGGTTATTCTAAGGTGCGGCTATGCCGGGGCCGGAAAGTTTCACTATGTCGGTGATGGCCTTTGGCAATGCGAGTACAGACCCGAATACGGCAAAGAGTACAATTTAATGATAGTGATGGAGGGCCATGTCCTTCAGGCATCCACTAAGTTCCCCGCTGACGTGACCGTAGCCTGTTATGGCCGAAGACGTGACATCGGTGAAGGGCGTCACAGGATAAACTACCTGATGTACTCATACGAGCTGCGCCTTTTCAACCGTTCCCCAGAGTGTCCTCCGTATTATGGCTATCCTTGCCTTCTCGCCAGCCACCTGTGGGCGTTTCCTAAAGACAAGGGATGGGGCGAGGACTACCAGAAATACATAGCCACCAGCCACCTCTGCGCTGACGACTTCAACCTTACCTCCCTTCGTGTGCGTGATCTTCCGTGTTTCTCGGCCGACTCGGTCAAGGTGATGCCCAAGTGGCTTCGTGAGAAGTTGGGCTGGTATCCTCTGATGATGGGAGACTTGCAGGTGCATCAGGGTTTCGTGCGCATCGACATTCCCAAGGACTACCATAGCGGAAAGACACAGGAAGAACTGAAAGATTCCCCGATATATACGGACATATCTTTTGTTCTGGCAAGGCCGTTCCCGACATCGTGGTCGAACTATGACGGCCCGTATCAGGAGCGAGGTGGCTTGTATGATATTTACATCCTCTCTGACGAAGCAGATAACTACTTCAAGGACGTGTACCGAAAGCACTTGAATAAGGACAACTTCCTGTTCGAGTACGACACCGAGAACATCTACACGAACATCAAGGGCGGGATAGGTGTTTTCGGAGCGATGATCCACCGGAACAACAAAACCGGGATAAGAGGTTATCTGAATGATTTTGTGCCGAGTGACAGAAAATAGGGATATGTTCGTTAGTTGAAAAAGAATATTAATATCATGAAAAGAATATTTGTTTTGGCATGGTTGTCTCTATTCCCTTTGCCAATGACGTTCGCTCAGACAAATGAAGTGAAGGACACCTTGCGCGGGTCTGTTGTGATCGGGGAGAAAAGTGGGGCGAGGGAAGCCGGTACACGGATCATCAAGGTGAAGGATTTTAAGAATATGGTGTCCGCGACAGGGAATGCTGACGTGATCAAGTATATTCAAACACTTCCTGGTGTGTCAACTGGTGGAGAAGGCTCCTCCGCATTCTATGTCAGAGGTGGGAATCTGGGAAGTAACCTTGTCACTCTGGATGGAGTCCCTCTCTATGGATCAAGCCATCTGTTGGGGTTTACATCGGTATATTCACTGGATGTCATCTCTGATGTGATGTTTCAAGTTGGTGGCTTCACCTCGGAAGAGGGCAACCTTACCGCATCTCACATAAAGCTCACAAGTGAGGATGGCGGGTTCAACCGCTCTCATGGCAAGGCTAATGTGAGCAATTTTATTCTTGGGACAAGTTTCTCGACACCCCTGCTGAAGGACAAGATCTCTTTTATCGGATCTGTAAGGCTTTCGCCTATTGGATTGGAACTTAGGGCAATAAAAGGCTTGTCATCGGCATTGGACAGTATTGGCAGCCCTAAAGCTCTTGTCTATGACGCTTTCGGCAAGGTGAGTTGGAAAATCAGTGACAGGCATAGACTGTCCTTGAGCGCCTTCAACAGCATGGATGCTTACAGTTATGACTATGGTGCGAACTCCGAGGAACACATCCAGTGGAGCAATTTGATCGGAAATCTTCGGTATGAGGGATCCTTGGACGATTCTTGGAGTGTCCGTGCCGGACTGTCGTACAACAAATTCAGCAACGCGCAAGGAATGGTGAAGATTCTTGGCGGCACAGACAACGATCTTGCTGTCCATAGTTCCATCGACGAGGCCACGCTGTCCGCATGCGCGAACTATGATGGAAAGATATTTCATTTTCAAGGAGGACTCAAAGGACGTTATGCCAGGTTCGATCCTGCCACATCCCAGAAAATCACAGGTGGAACCCTACTGATGGGCTCGTCGGATTCTCCAGCGTCTGGTCATGTCACGAACTGCCTGACAGGCACACTCCATTCGCAGATCGAGTTTGAGAAAGAAGGCTGCTATGATTTTCGCGCGTCCGGTCGATTGAATTACAGCCGGACTGACAGGACGGATGTCTTGGCTAAATCCGCTTCCTTTGATCCGGAGGCCAGTCTTCTTGCAAGGGTGAATGTCGCTTCTTGGTTGGGATTTGAGGCCACGGCGGATTGGACAACCCAATATTATCACACGTTGGAAGGAGTCCCACTTGGGTGGTCATTGGACTTGATTGTGCCTTCGGACAACCAGTTCGGGCCAGAGAAAGCAAGCCAATATTACGCTGGAATGTTCATGTCTTTTGAGAAGCATCGCCTGTCGCTCGGATGTTACACGAAGAAAATGAAGGATCTGGTCTATTTCACAGATGCCACATCTCTTTTCAGCTCTGCCGCCGCTGGATGGCGTGACAAGATTGACATCGGTGAAGGTTCTTCAAAGGGGGTTGAATTCCTTTATGAGAAAGCCGGCGAGAAGCTGAATTACAGAATCGCCTACACCTGGTCAAAGACGGATCGTACGTTTCAGAACGTGAATGACGGGGTGTCTTTCCCGGCCAAGTTCAACAGGCCTCATATCCTGAATGTTTCGGCTGAATATTCAATCTCTAAAGATAAACATCGTGAGCTTGCAGTGAATACATTGTTTACCTATCAGTCCGGCCATTGGGAGACTGTCGCCTCCGGCTATTATCAAGGATTTTTGATCAAGGAACCGGATAAGGTCTCGCTTAAATATTTTACAACCGTCAACAATTTCGAGATGCCTGCCTACATCAGAATGGACCTGGGATGCAGCCTGAGGTTCAATCTTGATAAGAGATGCCACCATACATTGAATTTGGGAATATACAATGTCCTGAACAGGCACAATCCGTTCAGTCTGACTTATGACACTGAGGACCGGACTTGGAAGAAGGTCAGCATATTCCCGATCATGCCGAGTCTGAGCTGGACGTTGGAATTCTGATGGTTAGGGCACTGATAGGACTTTCGGAAAAGTCGTCGTAAGAAAAAATATTTCTGTTTTTTATGACGAAATTTCTGTTTCTTTTGAAAATTTACGTTTTGTTGCGCCATCTTTGCCAGTGTACATAAAGAACTCAAACTATGTTGATAGACATTCTTGGGGCAAAGTGCGTCGGTATCGAGGCTGTCCCCGTCACCGTGGAGGTGGACATAACGCATGGAATAGGAATTCATCTTGTGGGGCTTGCGGATGTGGCGGATATCGACAGGTCATTGCATTCGGTGGCCTCCAACGCCGAACGAAGCGGAATGATGCACCCGGATATTCCCATGTCCGCCGCAAGATCAGCGAACGGCAGGGCTCCCTGTACTTCACGCACAGAGCCATCCAACCCCAACTCCCCCATGATAAGGTACTTGTCCAATCCATCCCTTGCCAAGGCTATGGCCGGAATCCTGCCTCCGATGACAACGGAGGAGGCTATTGTCACGAGCAAGATCTACTCCGTTGCCGGAATGAAAGGCTCGCAGATAGGCCTGATCCGCACACGCCCGTTCCGCGCTCCCCACTACAGCGCATCCCTCCCGGCGATCATCGGCGGCGGAGCCGGAGCCGACATCCGTCCCGGGGAAGGGTGTCAACGGGATGAAGCCATAATTGAATATCTATACGATCCATCACCGGACCGGAGAGTTTGGACAGGTAGTTCAGCCTTTGACCCGGAGTGCAACGGCAGCGGTCTCCTTCACCGTAGTAGCCGCATGGGCATGGATTCGAGGCGGCGACCAACATGAAAGAGGCGGGATATTCAAGTTTCGACCTTAGCCTTGAGATTGTGACTTTTCTATCCTCCATCGGGCCTCGGAGAGCCTCCAGAACGGATTTCGGCATCTGGCCATATTCATCAAGAAAGAGGATTCCGTTTTCGGCCAGCGTGACTTCCCCGGGACGGATGTCGGCTCCGGCTCCGCCGCCGATGATCG
>OQWI01000574.1_pt1 | contig 16798 bp, 15 predicted proteins | sample 1691551 | NCBI WGS metagenome assembly OQWI01 (sample SAMN03418259, study PRJEB22391) | human gut metagenome | biome: human-gut; feature: organic feature; material: feces | host: Homo sapiens | place: Tanzania | collected 2013-01
AGATGAAATCTGCGCATCGGCCGAACCATAAGCCTCGCGCATGATGATAGCCGTCTTCGATGGGGGCTTTATGAATGTCGACAAGATTCCGGCTTTTCATGGCATCCGGCTGGCTGGACTGAAGGATTTTGTGGTTCCTCCCTCTGATAATATCTTCTCAGAGATGGAGCACGGTACGATGGTGCTTTCCGTCATGGCTGCCAATGCGCCGAATTATTATGTATAGCCCTTCGGATGCACAGTATCTGCTGGTGCGTTGTGAGGATGAGCGCACGGAGAGTCTTGCCGAGGAAGACTACTGGGCCGAGGCTGCCGAATATGCCGACAGTGTAGGGGTAGACGTCATCAATTCTTCTTTGGGATATCATGATTTCGATGATGCCTCTACGAGTCATCGTTATGCCGAGCAGGACGGACAGACGGCGCTCATCTCGCGTACTGCCTCTATGTTGGCAGACAAAGGTATTGTCTGCGTCAATTCGGCTGGCAATGACGGTATGGGAACCTGGAAACGCATCAACTTTCCTGCCGATGCCAAGGATATTATCACTGTGGGCAGTGTCAATCCGCAAGGTGTCAATGCTCCCTTCAGTGCTGTCGGTCCTACTGCCGACGGTCGCATCAAGCCCGATGTGATGGCTCCCGGCACCAACATCGTCTCCTCATACAGCAGCTACTATCTCGAGCATCATCCCTCCGCGTGGGATATCGTCAACTCAGACAAGGAGCACTTTGACTTTGAAGGCCGTACTTATGCCTGGAACTACAATTCGGGCACGTCTATGTCTACCCCCGCAGCCGCAGGCGCCATCGCCCTGTGGCTCCAGGCTTGTCCTACGCTTACCCCCGACCAGGTGCGCGAGCTCATTGCCGCCACCTCCCGTCGTCACGACCCGTCGCTCGACTATCCCAACAACTATTATGGCTATGGCGAGATAGATGTCTATGCCGGACTGCTGCGCCTGCTCGGCTTTACAGCCATCCCCGATGTGTCGCAGCGTCAGGCCCAGGGCGTGGCGATACGGCCCGTGGGCGATGGGGTAGAGCTGAGGTTCGACTCTGCTCCCAGCCACACCTTTGTGGTAAATGTCTATGGGGTCGACGGCCGCCGCGTGGTTTCCCACAGACTCGCGCCCGAGGGCTGCAGCTATCACATCTCGCTGGCTGGCGCTCCCCGTGGCGTCTATGCCGTCCAGGTCAATACCGGCTCTCGGGCTACGACGGGTTCCCAGCTCATCAGACACTAAATCATCATTTTTGGGTATTGCACATAGCGACAGAAAGCAGTACCTTTGCAAGTGGATGAAAGTTTGATCGTAACCACTTAGATCATGATGTTTTGTATAATTGTAGAGGGGAGTGGCGTGACAGTGGTCATGCACTCTCCTCTAATCTTTTTCCCCCTTTCTCCCGTCATCCCATTCCTGCCCGTGGTCGTAGAATAATTGGTTTCAGACTTTGCAACCATCGTTTCCAGCTCTGCAATCATTGTTTCCAACCTCGCAATACTTAATTCCCGCCCCGCCTTCAATCTCTCTGCCATCATTGCGGTTTTGTGGCGTGTGGTGTAGTGCGCGCTCGTTTGCGCCAGCTTGCCATACCTGGCCCGATGGCGCAAGGGGAGCCAAAAAAGTGGCATTTTGTTTGGCATATTCGTTCTAAATGGTTACTTTTGCGCCAGTATAAGAAAAGACTTTTATGAAACAGCTTAAAGTGATGCTGCTGGTATGGGTCGTGGCCCTCTTGGCAGCATGCGGCACCACGCGCACGGTGCCCATTACCGGTCGCAAGCAGAGTCTGATGGTGTCCAATCAGGAGATAATGAGCCTGAGCAACAAGGAGTACAGCCAGTACATGCAGTCGGCCAAGAAATCGACCAATGCCGCCAATACCGAGATGGTAGTTAGGGTAGGCAAGAAACTGGCTGCTGCCGTAGAAAACTACTTGAAAAACAACGGCATGGCTGCCGAGGTGAGTGAATACAGCTGGGAGTTCAATCTGGTGCAGGACAAGAGCGCCAACGCGTTCTGTCTGCCCGGTGGCAAGATAGTGGTCTTCGAGGGACTGCTGCCCTACACCAAAAACGAGAATGGACTTGCCATCGTGCTGGGTCACGAGATAGCCCACGCCGTGGGCAAGCACAGCGCCGAGCAAATCTCCAAGCAGATCAAGCAGCAGTATGGCACCCAGCTGCTCAGCAGCGTGCTCAATGCTGCCACCGGCACCAATGTGGGCAGTTATGCCGCCGTGCTGGCTCAGCAGGGTCTGAAGCTGCGCAATCTGAAGTACAGCCGCGACCATGAGACCGAGGCCGACTACATGGGACTTATCTTTGCGGCTATGGCCGGCTACAACCCGCAGGAAGCCATCACCTTCTGGCAGCGCATGTCGGGCGGCAAAGGCAATCAGGACGATTTCCTGTCAGACCACCCTTCCGACGCAAAGCGTATAGCCGCGCTGCAGCGCGATATGCCCGAGGCGCTCAGATACTATGAGGCCAGCAAGCCCAAGACTCTGAGAATCTCTACGTCGACCACGACAAAGGCCACCACCACGACCAAGCACAGGAAGTAATACACATTATTAATATATAATAACGACAAGACTATGTTGGAAATTAATTCTTATGAAGAGTTTGCCGCTCACTTAGGCGAGGAAATTGGTACCTCTGAGTGGCTTACCGTCGACCAGGACCGCATCAATCAGTTTGCCGATGCCACCCTCGACCACCAGTGGATACATGTAGACGTAGAGCGCGCCAAGACCGAGAGCCCCTACAAGAGCACCATCGTGCATGGTTATCTTACCCTCTCGCTGTTGCCCTACTTCTGGAACCAGATTATCAAGGTCAACAACCTGAAGATGCTCGTCAACTATGGCATGGACAAGATGCGTTTCGGCCAGGCTGTGCCCGTGGGCAGCCGTCTGCGCATGGTGACCAAGCTGCACGAGATAGCCAACCTGCGCGGCATCTGCAAGGCCAGCATCGCCTTCAAGATTGAAATCGAAGGCCAGCGCAAGCCCGCACTTGAGGGCATCGCCACCTTCCTCTACTACTTCAACTGATAACGAAGCGGCAGTCAACAGGAGTTCCCCATCCGTCATCATGAGCGGAAGGGGAACTCTTTTTGGTTCAATAAGTCGTGTGAATTGGTTGTTTATTACTTTTTTGGGTCTTCTCATGTCGATTTTCGGGAAAACTGTTTGCAGCCATTCACTTTTTTTATATCTTTGCTATCTCGACCAATAACAACAGTATAAATCTAAAATAAGACGTAACAATGAAAAAGCTGGTTTTAATGTTCGCAGCCGCACTGCTGGCAGTTTCAGCATCGGCTCAGACAGTCTCGGAAAGCAAGTCTTCTGATAATTTCTATCTCGGTGTCAACGGTGGAGTCATCACCGCCACGCATCCATCGACCATGGGGGCAGCCAACCATTGCTGGCTCCGTGATATTACTCCCAATGCCGGTCTGCGCTTGGGCCGCTGGTTTACTCCTGTGTTCGGTTTGGCTCTTGAGGGCAATGCCTATTTCAAGAACCTGCATCATGGCAATCTCCAGGGTACGCTCGTCAACAGCATGAACACCTCGCTGCTGGCTACCATCAATCTGAGCAACTGGGCTGGTGGCTACAAGGGCGAGCCTCGCTGCTTTGAGCTTATCCCGGTAATGGGTCTGGGATGGGGACACACCTTCGGTTCGCCCACCAAGGACTGGAAAGCCGACGTGCTGACCTCCAAGTTTGGTGTGGACTTCGCCTTCAACTTCGGTGCTAACAAGGAATGGCAGTTCTATGTTGAGCCGTCTATCAACTGGGCTCTCAACGGCAATGGCTACCAGGGTGTGGCTTACAATGTCAACAAGTCTGGTTTCCAACTCAATGTGGGCTTCAACTACAAGTTCAGAAACTCCAATGGTACCCACAACTTCGCTCTTGCCCAGCTGCGCGACCAGGCCGAGGTCGATGCACTCAATGCTCAGATTAACGACCTGCGCGGCGAACTTGCCAAGAAACCTAAGGAGGTGGTCAAGGAAGTGGTGAAAACACAGGAAGTACAGGTGGGTAACCTCGTGTTTGTGACCTTCGCACAGGGCAAGCAGAACCTCACCGATGAGGCCAAGGAAGCCCTCAATACCATAGCCGAAGGCAAGCACGTGCAGGTAGTAGGTACTGCTTCGCCCGAGGGTTCCAAGGCGTTCAACAAGAGACTCTCGCAGGGTCGTGCCGATGTCGTGGCCGACTATCTCAGAGCCCGCGGCGTCATCGTCGACGAGGCTACTGGCAAGGGTGTGCAGGGAGTTACCTCCAATCGTCTGGCTATCGTATATATCAAGTGACAGTTTGACTGCGCCGATAATAAAAAAATCTCTGGTATCGTTGGGTACCAGAGATTTTTTCGTTAATTTTGTTGTGTAAAACGTATGAATATGGAACAGACCAAAATAGCAAAATACAAGTTCTTGGCAGAGCCCTTCCACTGTGATTACTCCAATCATCTCTTCATGGGACATCTGGGTAATCATCTGCTCAATGCTGCCGACTTCCATTCCACCGAGCGTGGTTTTGGTATGAATTATCTTATGCCGCGCCACAAGACATGGGTGCTGTCGCGACTGGTGATTGAGATGGACGAGATGCCCTCCTCGTATGACGACTTCTATGTGGAGACTTGGGTGGAGAATGCCATGCGCTACTTCACCTCGCGCAACTATGCCATCTCTGCTGCCGACGGCCACATGCTTGGCTATGGCCGCAGCGTGTGGGCGATGATTGATACCCAGAGTCGTCAGCCCACCGACATCCTGGCCATCCACGACGGTGCCATCACCAACTATATTGACAAAGACTATCCCTGTCCTATCGCCAGCCCGTCGCGGGTAAAGATGGGTGATGAGGCTGTGAAGGTGATGGAACTCAAGACACGCTATAACGATGTCGACATCAATGGCCATATCAACAGCGTCAAGTATATCGAACATGTGCTCGACCTGTTTCCCGTCGATTGGTACAAGTCTCATTTCCTGAAGCGCTTTGAGATAGCCTATGTGGCTGAAGCCCATGGCGGCGATGTCCTGACTTTCTATCAGGAGCAGACTGCCGATGGCGCTTACTGCATACGCATCACCAAGCGCGCCGACGATGATGCCACAGAGACCGAGGTGGCTCGTGGCAAGGCCGTGTTTATAGAAAAATAATGGGGGGAGTCAATCCTTGTTGAGGCAGATTTGACAGCCGTTGACAAGGATTATCTCTTCAGACACCAGTTCGGACAAGACCTGTTCGAACTGTTTTTTAGGAATCTGCAGATCACGCAGTATAGTAATGTGATGGGGCTCTCCGTCGGCCAGTTGTTGCAGGATAAGCTCGCGAGCCGTATTCTCCTGCTGCTTGGTGACGCGTCCGTAGTGGTCTGCACACACATCGCAACGGTGACAATCGTTCTTGTTTTCTTCCCCGAAATAAGCCATAAGCTGCCGGCTGCGGCAAGTCTCATCGTTCTCGATATAGGCTATCATTGCCTCGATACGCTCGATGTAATTCTCCTTTCTTTCCTCGTATACCTCTCTCGGCAGGACCACCTGCTCTGGGTCTACGCGGTCGGTAAGGTAGGTGATGTAGGGCATCTTGCGCTGTGGGATGAAGTGTACAATATGCCGCTGCGAGAGCATCTTGAGTATGGTGTAGACCTGCTCGTGCTCGAGTCCGCTCTGCAGGGCTATCAGCGACAGGTCGATATAGGCATAGTCGGTGAAGAGTCCGCCGTAGCAGCGCAGCAGCGCCGTGATGACCTTCTCTTCCATGGGCGTACCCTCGTGCAGACGGTATAGCTCGTCGCGATGAAGCAGAAACATGATGCGGGCACGGGCGTCGGCGTCGGTCTCGTAGATGATGTAGCCGGCGCGCTGCAGGATGCGCAGGGCGGCATCGGTCTGGATGGGGTAGTGGTGGTAGATGTGGCAGAACTTGTCTATCTCAAAGGCACCGGTAAATCCCTTGCCGCTCTCTACGCCTATCTGGAAGTAATAGGCCAGATGCTCGTAGACACTGCTTATGAACTCCTTCTCAGGGAAATTGTCGGCGATGCGCTTCTTCAGCTTCACCTTGTCGCCCGTGTCGTAGAGCAGCACGGCATAGGCACGCTGGCCGTCGCGTCCGGCACGTCCGGCTTCCTGGAAGTAGGCCTCGATGGAGTCGGGACAGTCGTAGTGGATGACCAGACGCACATCAGGCTTGTCGATGCCCATGCCAAAGGCGTTGGTAGCCACAATCACCCGCCGTTCGTCGTCCTGCCATTGCTGCTGGTTACGGTCCTTGATGGCGGGGTCGAGTCCGGCATGGAAGTGGTTGGCACTGATGCCGGCGTCGGTGAGCATCTTGGCTATCTCCTTGGTGCGCTTGCGGCTGCGCACATAGACGATGGCACAGCCCTGCACGGCTCTGAGGATATGCAGCAGCTCGTGGTCTTTGTCGGTGGTGTTGCGCACGATGTAGCCCAAGTTCTTGCGCTCAAAGCTCATGCTGAACACGTTGTGTTCCTTGAACCCCAACTTGTCTTGGATGTCTATCACCACCTTGGGTGTGGCGGTGGCAGTGAGCGCGAGGATAGGTACATTGGGCTTGATGCTGCGTATGTCGGTAATACGCAGGTAACTGGGACGGAAGTCATAGCCCCATTGGCTGATGCAATGGGCTTCGTCGACGGTGATAAAACTAACGTTGATGTGCTTTAACTTGGTAAGAAAAAGCTCGGAAGAAAGACGCTCGGGCGATACGTAGAGTATCTTGGTGGAACCGAAGATGCAGTTCTCGAGCGTCACGATGATTTCCTGTCTGGACATGCCCGAGAAGATGGCGGCCGAACTGATGCCACGCTTCTGCAGGTGCATCACCTGGTCCTTCATCAGGGAAATGAGTGGGGTGATGACGATACAGACTCCATCCTGGGCCAAGGCAGGCACCTGGAAGGTGATGGACTTGCCGCCACCGGTGGGCATCAGACCCAAGGTATCTTTGCCCGAGCCGATGCTTTCGATGATGGACTCCTGTATTCCTCTAAAAGATGTATAGCCCCAGTATTCTCTCAGTATGTCGTCATACCTTTTCATCCTCAGCAGGGCGTATGTCTTCTATCTGTAACTGGATGGCGTTGTGCTTGAAGACATTGTCCTCAAGCGTATAAGCGATGTCAAAGCTGCGCTTTGACTTGATGTAACGTGCCGATGCGCTCTGGCCGAAGGCTATGCCCTTGACCACATTGCTCGACTTGGAGTCGACCAGCTCGAGCTTGATATGCTCCTGCTCGCGGCCCACGACCTTGCTGGTGCCATAGTCGTAGACATTGAGGGTGCAGAAGAGGGGTTTGGGGTTGCCTGGGCCGAAGGGTGAGAATTTCTTCAGGTCGTTGTGCAGGCGCTTGGTGATATCCTTGAAGTCGATGACTGAGTCTATCTTCAGGTTGGCTTCGGTCTGCTCGGGCAGGATGTGGTCGTCTACATACTGCTGGAACGCCATGCGGAATTCCTTGATGCGGTCCCATTTCAGCGTAAGGCCCGTGGCATAGGTGTGGCCACCGAAGTTGACCAGCAGATGGCGGCAACTCTTGATGGCAGAATAGATGTCAAAGCCGGTGACGCTGCGGGCAGAGCCGGTGGCATAGTCGCCATCGCGGGTAAGTACCACGGTAGGGCGGAAGTAGATTTCCGTAAGTCGTGAGGCGACGATGCCGATGACGCCTTTCTTCCAGTTCTCGTCGTAGAGCACGATGCTCGACTGGTGCTTCTGGTTCTCCAAGCGGGCCACAATCTGGTTGGCTTCCTCGGTCATCTGCTTGTCTATATCCTTACGTTGCTCGTTGTATTCGTTGATGTGCTTGGCCATACGCAGAGCCATGCCAAGGTCTTTTTCTACAAGCAAGTCCACACTTTCGCGGCCGTTCTCCATGCGTCCAGAGGCGTTGATACGCGGGCCAATCTTGAAGATGATGTCGCTCATCGACAGCTCGCGGTTGTTGAGTCCGCAGATATCGATGATGGCTTTGAGTCCTATGCTTGGGTTCTGGTTGAGCTGCTTCAGACCGTGGAAGGCGAGGATGCGGTTCTCGTCGACTACGGGCACGATGTCGGCAGCGATGCTTACGGCACAGAGGTCGAGTAGGGGGATGAGGCGTGAGAAGGGGATGCCGTTGTTCTTGGCAAAGGCTTGCATAAACTTGAAGCCTACGCCGCATCCACACAGGTCTTTGAAGGGATAGGGGTCGTCCTCACGCTTGGGGTTGAGGATGGCCACGGCATCGGGCAGCTTCTCGTCGGGCACATGATGGTCGCAGATGATGAAGTCGATACCTTGCTCTTTGGCATAGGCTATCTCGTCGATGGCTTTGATGCCACAGTCGAGGATGATAATGAGCTTCACGCCCTGCTCCTTGGCATAGTCTATACCTTTCTTGCTTACGCCATAGCCTTCGTCATAGCGGTCGGGGATATAGTATTCGATGTTGGAATAAAACTGCAACAGAAACTTATAGACCAACGCTACGGCTGTACACCCATCTACGTCGTAATCGCCATACACGAGAATACGCTCCTTGCGGCCCATGGCATCGTTGAGTCTGTCTACGGCGATGTCCATGTCCTTCATCAGGAACGGATTGATGAGGTCGGCAAGCTGGGGGCGGAAGAATCGCTTGGCTGCCGACTCGGTGGTAATGCCACGCCTAATCAGCAGCAGGGTGAGAATAGGGCTCATGTTGAGCTTCTCACCCAATTCCTTAGCAGCCTGTTCCTCTTCGGGTGTAGGATACTTGTAATTCCACTTAAAGTGCATTATATCGTTCTTTTATTATCAATAGAATGGGGGCCAAGTCTGGTATAGACCTTATTTGAGCCCAAAGTTACAAAATAAATACAAAAAAACGGCAGTTTCTCATCTAAAAATTTATGAGAAGCTGCCGTTTATGTATTTATGCGCTATGGTTCTTAGATGCCCATTTTCTTACGTATATCCTTGGGGATGGCATTCTTGTTGACCATAAAGTCCATGGTGTTGGCCACGATGTAGTTCTTGGTCATGTACCAGATACCCTTGTATTCGCCAGACTCGCCCCATGAGTTCTTTACCATATAGTACTCCTTGCCGTTCTGGTCCTTGGCGATACCGAAGATGAGCATACCGTGGTCGTCGGTCAGCTCCCAGTTGTCAAAACGCTGCTGGCGCTGCTCCTGTGTAGGCACAAGCTCGGGCACGTTTACACCGAGAGAGTCGATGAGGTTGGTCTTCTTGGCCTTGGGCAGCTTGAGCCAGTGTGCCATATCGCTGCCTGCGAGGCTTTCCATCTTCTTGGTGTCGTAGAAGTAAGCCAGACCCTGACGGGTGAAGCCCTCTTCAGATACATCGCCACCCCATGCTACGGTGTAGCCGTTCATGATGGCGTTTTCGATGATGCGGGCCATGTCGTCGATAGGCACGTTCCATGACTGTGGGTTGCGCCAGTTGTCCTGCACCTCAACGGCAAACTGTGTCCAGAAGGGGTGGTGGGTATAGCTGGTTACGGTCACGTAGTTGTTCCAGTCGAGACCCAGGCTGGCAGCAAAAGTCTTGGGAGTATAGTTCTTGCCTTCATAAGTGAAGTTCTCAGGACACTTGCCGAGGTAGGCATCGAGGATGCCCTGCAGACCCACCTTCCACTGGCCAGACAGTTTCTTGCTGTTGCTGGTGGCAATGGCCTTGACATAGGGAGACAGCACGGTGAAGAACTCGTTGTAGTTGTTCAGTGAGTCGCCATACAGACTGCCGGGGAAAGGCATGATGCCCTGGGGAATGATACCATAGTTCTGGATGCAGTACAAGGGGTCGTAAGCCGAACCGCCCTGAGCAAACTGGCAGTCACCATGCAGACGTACTACCTGAATAGCACGATCCATATAGGTCTTGTTGGTCACAAAGCTCTCTTCCAGGTCATAGACCTTGCCAGTAGCCTTGAGGATTTCGGCCTCAAAGTAACTCAGGGTAGAGTAGTTCCAGCACGTACCCGAACGGTTCTGGTCCTTGATACTTGTAATCTTATTCTCCTTGACTACAGTGAATACGGGCTTGTTGGGATTTACCTTCTCAGTCTTCTTCTCCTGTGCGTTTGCGCCCAAGGCCACCATAGCCACGAGCGCCATCATCATGATTTTTTTCATTTCTCGTTGTTTTATGATTCGTTGATTATTGTTTGTTTTCAGCCATATATGCTTCTACATCCTTGGGATGATAGGGGATGCGCTCGTTGCCCAAGAAGCGGGCACCGTCGGCAGTGATGAGCAGGTCGTCTTCGATGCGGATGCCACCAAAGTCCTTGTAGGTCTCCAGCTTGTCAAAGCAGAGGAAGTCCTTGCAGTGACCCTTGGCGCGCCATTCGTCGATGAGGGCGGGGATGAAGTAGATGCCAGGCTCGTCGGTCACTACAAATCCTTCCTGCAGACGGCGATGAGACGACCTGCGGCAGGAACCTGGCGTGGGCTCCTTGGCGCACAGCCTCTTCGGTGTCGCCCTTGGCAAGACCCAGTTCCTTCAGACGGTCAAAGATGAGGCGGCATACGGAGAAGTGTACGTCGGCATACTTCACACCGGGGCGTGCCACCTCGAGGGCATGGTCGTGGGCTGCCTCTACGATAGAGTATATCTCCAACTGGCGCTGGCTGAACTTGCCGTTCACGGGGTAGGTACGGGTGTGGTCAGAGCAGTAGTTGTTGATGGTCTCGGCACCGGCGTCACAGAGCACGAGGCGTCCGCTTTCCAGCTCAGCCATAGAGGGGTTGCCGTGCATAATCTCGCCGTGTTGCGAGAAGATGGTGGGGAAGCTGACCATGGCGCCATACGAGTGGGCGATGCCGTCCACCTGACCGCCGATATACTTCTCGGTCAGTCCCGGACGAGTCAGTCTCATGGCGGTGGTGTGCATCTTATAGCCTATCACCGAGGCGCGCTCCAGCTCTTCTATCTCCTGCTGTTCCTTGGTAGAACGCATCTTTACCACAGCCTTAATCAGCTCCATCGATGCCGATTCCTTCTGCTGGTTGGGATGTATGCCTATCAGGTCAAACAGCTGCAACTTGATGTCATATCTGTAGGGAGGCAGGAAGTGGATGGGGCGCTTCTGGCTCAGTGCAGCGTTGCAGATGGTCTTGAGCTCTTTCATCGGAGCCCAGTGTTCCACGCCCACCTGTGCAGCCATGTCGGCCACAGTGTCTACCGAGCCATACCACACGATGTCCTCTATGTCAATGTCGTTGCCTATCAGCGTTTCCTTGTCTTCGTCCAAGTCTATCACGCCCACCAGGCCGTCGCGTTGCTGACCGAAATAGTATAAGAATGTGGAGTCCTGACGGAAGGGGTAATACCCGTTGTTGGGGAAGTTGGCTGGTGAGTCGTTGTTACCAAACAGGATGATGATACCACTCTTGACCAAGCGCTTCAGCTCAGCCCTACGACGGATATATGTTTCTTTGCTAAACATTGTATTATGTGTTATTTGTTGTCCTATAATCCATATCATTCAGGCGGCTATCCGCCTATGAATTACAAAGTTAATGATAATGCGCAACGTAGCCAAACAAAACCGAAGAAAAATCACTTTTGCTATATATATAATAAGGTATAGGAGGGAAGCCACCAACAGAAGCCCCTCCCCGCAAGCAGCAGCAACTCTGACGGAGTTGCGTTTCCCCAGCCCAGTGTACCTTCCTGAAAAAAGTTGAATGGATTTTACATTAACCCGACTATAAGTTGATTGTTTTTTTACTTAACCCTAGTCAAGGTTGAATTTATTCTCTTAACCCTATTGAAAGTTGAGTATTGTCTTTTGATACGGACTCAATCATTTCCAGTGTTTGTGCTGCAAAAGTAGTCGATCCTTCTGACACTTCCAAATTTTCAAGATATTTTTCTCTGTAGCTAGTCCATTTTTTCTGTATTTTGCCCTTGCATAAAGCAGCCTCATGTGGTGTCATATTATTAAGACTCATATGAGGACGCTCGTTGTTATAGAATTCGACGGCTTTATGCATTGCTTTTCTTACTTCGGCTATAGAATGGAATTTGATATCTCTGAACAGTTCATTTTTTAAAGTGTTGTTTATGCGCTCGGCGATTGCGTTGTCCTTAGGGTCACCACTTTCCGTCATGCTAATCTTGATTCCCGCATCAAGCAGCAGCGATGTGTACGCGGCACTGACATATTGCACACCTCTGTCTGAATGATGGATAAGGCCTGTCTTGTCTTCTTCTGCAAGTGTGTCAAATGCTTTTATAAGACATTCTACGCTACACCATGCTTCAAGGCTTTCACCCACATACCATGAAATTATTTCTTTGGTATATGCATCGGTTATGATTGAAACATAGCAGAATATGTATTCGTTGTCATTCAGCCATATTGGCACATAGGTTATGTCTGTTACCCAAACCTGGTTCTTGCGTGTGGGGATGATTTCCTTGACAAGGTTAGGATATGTGGGAAGGCCGTGCGCAGAATCGGTTGTGCGTGGTTTCTTGCGTGGCATGCGTACCTGTAGGTTGTTGCGGGCTATGATGTCCATCATTTTGTCACGGCCTACCATGTGTGCGTAATGACTCCCAAAGCGGCGGACATAAATCTCGTGCAGCTTCGCACCTCCTATACCCCTGTCGTAGGTGCGTATTTCTCGTACAAACTCCACGACCATCTCTTCTGTCAGGCGCTGTTTCGCCGATGTGTCCTTGTGCTGGTAATAAGCCTGCCAGCTCTTGCCAAACAGCCGACAGAGAAGGCCCATGGTCTGGCCTTTGACCTTCTCTGTGGCAAGCTCCTTTACTGTTTGGCACCAGATTTTTTTCTTATTGGAATGTTGAAGGTTTTCTCGGCGAGGTCTATCATCACGTCCTTGGCATGATTTGACCATTCTGCCATCTTCAATGCTTCCTGGAGCTCCGCGTTCTCGCGTCTGAGGCGTGCGAGTTCTTCTTCCGGAGTCTCCAATCGACTGGCGGTCTTTTGAGGCATAGGCTTGGGATTTAGATTTGAATACTCTTTTGCTCGGGAGCAGACTCCTTTAGGCTTACCTGCAGGCTGGCTTCCTTCTGCAAAGGTACTAATCCATCTCCAAATAGTCTCACGTCTGATGCCAAAAACTCTTGCTAATTCTGTCTTACTGACTCCATTTACCAGATGTGCGTGCAGTATCATACGTTTTTGGTCGTCTGATAGGCGCTTAATGCAAGATTGCTTGCGTTGAAGTGCTGGTTCTTGGAACTTTAATACTTCATTTTTGTTCTCTTTGCCCATTTTATTTGAACTTTTTTATTCAACTTAGTTCAGGGCAATACAGGGGCTTCTGGTTGCGGGCGCAGCACGCTACCCTGGGTAAGCGCCCCCACTAATATAGCTACTCTGTAAGAGTTGCGCTTAGCCGTAGGCGTTACCCGCAGCAGGATGATGGGCACAAATGGGTAGGAAAATATTATCAGATTGAGAATAACGCCTTCGGCTAATCGCAATACTTACAGCATTGCTACACCTTATTAACCTGAGTTCGGGATAAGAAAGTCTTTATAAAAGTTGGTAATCTCAATAATTTTTAGTACCTTTATGGTTGTGAATCAATTAGTTGTAAAATAAAAGGATACTATAGTTATGGAGATTACCAAGGACAAAATTACTGAAATTTTCTGTATTATTGATGATTTTTGTCAAGAATATGATAAAGAGATTGCTCGCATGTCCATTTGTGAGCCGGACGGGCGTAAGCACCGTAATCGGAAATGTACTATGAGCCGGTCGGAAATCATGGCAATACTCATCTGCTTTCATTTCAATACTTTCCGCAACTTCAAGCATTATTACCTCTTTTATGTCAAGGCGCACCTGCACGACTTGTTCCCAAAGCAGCTCTCATATAACCGCTTTGTTGAACTTGAGTCCAGAGTCGCGGTTGAGATGATGCTGTTCCTCCAACTGTTTTGCTTTGGCAGATGCAAGGGTATAAGTTTCATTGACAGTACATGCATTCCTGTATGCCACAACAAACGTATAACAAGGAATAGGGTGTTCCGTGATTATGCAGAAAGAGGTAAAAGCACCATGGGATGGTATTTCGGTTTCAAGTTACACCTGATATGCAATGAGAGAGGTGAACTGCTTAACTTTATGCTTACGAAAGCGAATGTTGACGATAGAAATACAGATGTTTTTAACAGATTGAGTGATAATGTGTTCGGAAAATTATTCGCAGACAAAGGATATATTTCGCATGGCTTGTTTGAGAGATTGTTTAATGACGGTATAGAAATTGTCACTGGCTTGAAATGCAATATGAAAAACAAGCTTATGCCATTGTATGACAAGATTCTGTTGCGCAAAAGATCTGTCATAGAAACCATCAATGACGAACTTAAGAATGTTGCACAACTTGTACATTCAAGACATCGTAGCGTGTTCAATTTCGTAATGAATGTCCTTTCTGTTTTGGCTGCGTATAGCTTCTTTGAAAAGAAGCCATCCATCAACATTGACTATTGCATAGAGAATGTTGACGGACTGCTTGCTGTTATAAAGTAAACTTCATTTGGCCTTTACAATTCTACATTTTGCCATCCATATTGTTTGGAGGGCAAATGTAATATGCACCTATCGGAAATCTGGCATAGCAAGAAAAATGACTGTTGCTTATCCCGAACTCAGGTTATTATATCTATACCCAGGGTAGAGGCGCTACGCACCTCAACCCTGGGCTATGAAATCGCAACTCCTACAGAGTTGCGTGGGTGCGTACCCATGGTTCAATACAATCTTCTGATTGTTAAGCAAGTCGTTTATGTTTATTGCGAGTGCTATATTATTTTATACAAATGTCCAAAAGGCTATCTATAGTTTTATCCAAAGTCTCTTTATACAAGAGCCCTTCAATATATTCTGTTGGAATGGACGAATAGCCATATTTTGCACCAAGTACGGCACACGCTACTGCTGCATTTGTATCAGCATCACCTCCTGCATTCACAACAGCGAGGAGACCCTCAACAAATGATGTCGAATGCCAATAAGCCCAAAGAGCCACTGACAATGTGACTAAGGTATAGCCCATATGGTCATAGTCTACCAAATTCTTAACATCTGGTTCAATCCATGCTTTGTCGACATATTCACAGATATCTACATCATATAACTGTGCCAAACTTTTTATTTTCAATAATGTCGGTGGTTGCATACCATAAACCAATGCATGTATTAATTCCGATACAATAACACATGAGCCTATGCATCTTGGGTCATAGTGAGTTAGCTTGCATATATTCTCAGCACATGTCCTTACTTCTTTTGGAAAAAGGCCGACTATAGAGGTACGCATCAATCCTCCATTGGCAGCAGACTGACAGCCACTCATTTTCCAAACCATATGTGAAACCTTAAACGGCTTCTCCACATAGTCGGCAATCATTAATACCTTATAGGTATGTTCTCCTATCCCCATAGGGACGCCATTAGCCCAAGCCTTGTAATGTTTGGCGATATTTAGGAAATTGACTCCTTTATCTTCAATGACAGAATCAGCAATGCATAGCATCATGTCTGTGTCATCGGTCCAATCACCGATTTTCCATCGTTTTCGATGCCTATCCTGGAATATTTGGTTATAATGATGCAGCCCATTTGGGTATTTCCAAGCTATATCCTCATCGGTCATGAATTCAGTTCCCAATCCTAAGGCATCGCCAATGGCTTGACCATAAATGCAACCTCTAAATCTGTCTATTATCTCATGTTTCATTGCTGTTTTTGTTCCGGCGAATAGCCGGGCTTTTTTTACCGCCAACGGCGGCTTTTTGCTCCTTGGTATCTTCTGACGTCATGCTGCGCATGACGGTGGTGATGACGGTGATGGCACGAAGGAAAACTTGTTTTCCGGCTGCCATTGCTGTCATTGCCACCAAGGCGGAGCCGTCAGAAGCCACCAAGGTTTTTTGTATTCTCTTCATCCACGTAGGGATAGCAGATGCGCGCATGGAGATGACCTCTGCAGTGCTCATGGCAATCTCCACGCCCATAGAGGCAATCTCCACGTTAATCTCGATGACCTCTGTGACAAAAGTGTAAGTCTTGGCGACTTTCGCGCTTACATTTTCATGCGAAAATGGCATCTCGGCGTTGCAAATCGTAACTTTCTCATAAATAAAAGATAAAAAAACAATATTTTAGGGCATGGTTTGTGACAAACTATGTACTTTTGCAATCGTAAGATTGAGAGAAACGATGCACAACAGGATTCACTTTACCAAGATGGACGGTGCTGGCAACGACTACATCTATGTCGACACCACCCGCTACCCCATTTCCGACCCGCAGACGGCGTCGGTGAAGTGGAGCAACCGCCACACAGGCATCGGGAGCGATGGTCTGGTGCTTATCGGGAAACCCTCGATACTGTGCGGAGCCGACTTCTCGATGCGTATCTTCAATGCCGACGGCTCCGAAGCCAAGATGTGCGGCAACGCAAGCCGATGTATCGGCAAATATCTCTATGAACGACATCTTACGGATAGCAGTGAGATAAAACTTGAGACCCTCTCGGGGGTGAAAACACTCTCGCTGACCCTCTCGCCCGACCGACTTACGGTCACCGGCGTCACCGTCGATATGCTCCAACCCGCTTTCCACCAAGCCAGTCAGTATGACGAGCAGGTGGGTCTTGATGCCCTGCGAGAGTATGGGCATCCTTTGTTTGTGTCGATGGGCAATCCCCACTGTGTGGTCTTCGTCGACGACATCGCCGCCATCGAT